>ERZ507105.4-NODE-4-length-290906-cov-20.31_pt1 | contig 290906 bp, 286 predicted proteins | sample MGYA00513969_ERZ507105 | MGnify/ENA metagenome assembly ERZ507105
GTATTTACAGGAATAGACGACATTGTTGTTTGATTTATATGTTGTGTTCATATTTGTATTATACTATGGTTTATCAGTTAATACAATTACTATTTTGTCCATCTTCAATTACTTGCATAAATTACGATCAGAGTAATCACTACCGTAATAACAATACTGTTTAAAAGAAACGGATAAAATTAAAGTGTGCGTTCATATTGATGTAGTTATCAATGATGAATTTCTACGGAAGGAGATGATGCTCCAGAGCCATGATCTCCTGATTTTCCTTAAAGGATGAAGCTTCTGATCCGCCAGCACTGGCACAGCTCCGGGATTTCCGTTACAAACCCTCCCGATACACGCTGTTGATCGTAGCCTGGGCGTGCTCCAGCTCTTTTTTCCGGATGATGGCTTCCCGGTCACTTAAGATCGCCAGCATCTCATCGATCACATCCTCCACTCTAGGACTTGTCACCCTGTATAAATACCCCAGCATCCGTGTAGCTGTGTAATCGGTATTCATATGTTTATAGGCAATTTCCCGGCACAGCTCATCGGGATAGCCCTTATCCTGAAGCGCTCTGTAAAGCTCATCTGTTCTTGTATCTGCCATATGTTCCTGAGATTCCTTTCCTGTTTTTATTATAATTTCGCCAAGCGGATATTCGCGATCCGCTTTCGCTGGTTCCATCCATATTCAGTACAATAAATCGAACATTTCCCTTCCACTCTTCTGCATGATCACAAACGCAACCGCTTCACGATTTATCATCCTCATCCATGCCAGTTTCTTTACCAGCCTTATATATCCCCCGGATCCCCAGGATCAATGTCACGAAAATCCCTGTGATCAGTATCCACACCGGCCACATAGGTGCCGTTCCCAGATTCCCGCTGATCCCGGCATCAAGACATACTCCAATGGATAACAGCTTGATCACAGACATCATTTTTGACGCAATCTCAAAGATATGCTCTCTGTTTTCCTCTGTCACCTCAACCGGATAATTCCACCACTGTGGAAATCTCTGACAGAACATCAGAAGTGCCAGGATCAGCAGCCCCAAAATCGGCTCCAGAAGAAGGCTGCCCTTCTTCCCATACCGGTCCGGGATCCCATGCGCATTAAAATGGATCGGCACCCTCTCCGGCAGATTTCCCCAGGTGGCCACAAGATACATCACGTACCCAAGGATCATCAGAAAGCAGAGAACATCTGTAATATTCCGCAGTTTTTTCTCAGACATTATCCATCCCCCTTTCATTGCAAAATAAACTCGTCTGTAAATTAAATACTCTCTTTCCTGTATTTTACACACAAATTGCCTGCCTGTAAAAGTATTTTACAAAAAAACACCTATTATAATCATATCTGTGCACACTAACAATTGCATATGAAATTTTTATATGATAAACTAGACATGTTGTCCAAAAACATATTTAAGAAAGGGAAAGAAATATGTTAGAAAAAATCTTCAAGCTGTCCGCAAATAAAACGGACGCCAAAACAGAGGTTCTGGCAGGTATCACCACCTTCATGACAATGGCATATATCCTGGCAGTTAACCCGAACATCCTGTCCGCGACCGGCATGGATTCCGGAGCTGTATTCACAGCTACCGCACTGGCAGCCTTCCTTGGAACGCTGCTGATGGCGATCTTCGCCAACTACCCGTTCGCACTGGCACCTGGAATGGGTCTGAACGCATACTTTGCCTATACAGTTGTTATCGGTATGGGATACAGCTGGCAGTATGCATTGACCGCAGTTTTTGCAGAAGGTATCGTATTTATCGTTCTTTCACTTACCAATGTACGTGAAGCGATCTTCAACGCGATCCCTCTGAACCTGAAATCCGCAGTCAGCGTTGGTATCGGTCTTTTCATCGCATTTGTAGGTTTACAGAATTCCAATATCGTGATCGGCGGCTCCACACTGCTGCAGCTTTTCTCTGTAGACGGCTATAACGCAGCTAAGGGCGTGGAGGCTTCCTTCAACAATGTGGGAATCACCGTTATCCTGGCTCTGATCGGCATCATCGTAACCGGAATCCTGGTTGTTAAAAATGTAAAGGGAAACATCCTCTGGGGTATCCTGATCACATGGGGACTTGGAATCATCTGTCAGTTCGCCGGACTTTATGTTCCGAACCCGGAGATCGGCTTCTACAGCCTGCTTCCGGATTTCAGCAACGGACTCTCTATCCCGAGTCTTGCTCCGATCTTTGCGAAGCTGCAGTTTGACGGAGTTTTCTCACTGGATTTCCTTGTTATCCTGTTTGCATTTTTATTTGTAGATCTTTTTGATACTCTCGGAACTCTCGTTGGTGTATCCTCCAAGGCCGGTATGCTGGACGAGAATGGTAAGCTTCCTCACATCAAGGGCGCCCTTCTTGCAGACGCTGTTGCAACAACTGCAGGTGCTGTTCTCGGTACATCCACAACCACTACCTTCGTAGAAAGTGCTTCCGGTGTATCCGAAGGCGGAAGAACCGGACTTACCGCAGTGACAACTGCCATCTTATTTGGCCTGTCCCTGTTCCTGTCTCCGATCTTCCTGGCAATCCCGTCCTTTGCCACAGCTCCGGCTCTGGTGATCGTTGGATTGTACATGCTCAGCAATGTTATCAGCATTGATTTCAGCGATATGTCCGAGGCAATCCCATGTTATGTATGTATCATCGCAATGCCGTTCTTCTACAGCATTTCCGAAGGTATCTCCATGGGAATTATCACATACGTAGCCATCAACCTGATCACAGGTAAGGCAAAAGAAAAGAAGATCAGCGCTCTGATGTATGTACTGGCAGTGCTGTTTATCCTGAAATATATTTTCCTGTAAAATATGGCAAAAAAATTCCCGGGCATTTTGTCCCGGGAGTTTTTTTATTCCAGCAAAATATTCTTATTTCTTCGGCTGATACCGCATATTCGATACATTATAAACCGTAATAAACGCTTTCGGGTCCTCCTGGTTTATAAACTTCATCAGCTTCTGATATTCACCTTTATCTACGATGGTGATGATCTCACGGCGTTTTTCCATGTTGTAGGCTCCGATGGCCTCATAGATCGTGGCTCCGCTGTGGAGGTCATGGATGATAAACTGCCTCAGCTCCTCTTCCTTTTTCGTGATGATGCAGACACGCCGCTTGATATTATTGTCAAAAATAAAATGATCCAGAACGATTCCGTTAAAATACGTTCCCAGAATACTTAAGACCACCGTCTTTTTATCATACACAAGCGCCGCGGAAAGTGCCACGCACATACCGGAAAGAGACATGGCTTTTCCAAGTTCCATGTGGAGATACTTATTCATGATCTTCGCCACGATATCCAGTCCGCCTGAGGATGCATTCCGGTTAAAAAGAATGCTAAGTCCCACACTCACTACCAGAATATAACACAGAACATCCAGTTCCTGGCTGTCTGTCATGGAACCGAAATTCGGAAAAATGATCTCAAAAAGTCCCAGAAACAACGGCAGCATCACACTGGTATAAACCGTCTTAACTCCAAACTCTCTTCCACAGGTAAAAAATCCAATGATCAGCAATACCACATTCAGGATCATGGTAATCGCCGACAGCTGCAGCGGCACAAAGTTGGAAAGCACGATTCCAAGACCGGAAATACTGCTGACCGACGTATGGCTTGGCACCAGGAAAAAATATACCGCCGCTGCGATGATCGCCACTGCCACGGTGAGGATCACGGTTTCCTTAACGATATCCGCATAATTCAGTTTCTTTTTCATGATTTCAGATACTCTTCCCATTCTTTTTCTTTAGCGCCCACCAGCACCTTGTCTTTCCCAACAAGGATTGGTCGTTTCACAAGCATCCCGTCTGTTGCAAGAAGCGCAAGCTGCTCTTCCTCACTCATCTCCGGAAGTTTATCTTTCAGTTTCATCTCTTTATAAATATTTCCACTGGTATTGAAGAAACGCTTCAGCGGAAGACCGCTTTTTTCCCACCAGGCTTTCAGTTCCTCTGCAGTTGGATTGTCCGTCTTAATATCACGCAACGTATATTCTGCGCCACTCTCATCCAGCCATTTCTGAGCCTTTTTGCAGGTACTGCATTTTGGATAGCATACAAATAACATCTTATGTCCCCCTGTTCTTCGGCAGTAAATACGTAAATTCACTGCTGTCTGTTTTTTTGCCTACAGCACAGAATTTTTACAGAACTTTTTCACTGTACTGTCCAGGTTTTATTTTAACATAGACGATGCGGTATTTCTATCCTCTTGTTCCGACCATATCAGCTTCGATTCCTGTTTCATCTCATCCACAATTTTCTCCGCTGCATCCAGATCTCCCTTTGCTTCCAGCTCTGTTAATTCCAGGCTCTTCTTTCCGGCCTCCTCACTCATATAATAAACCTCTGTTACCGTTTCCGGGGTGCTGTCGTCTTCCGGTGATACTTCCTCTGTCTTTTTGGAAAAATCCTGAAGCAGCATGTCATCGCCTTTCAGTTCCAGAGTTCCTGCATATGGCGCGTCAATGGCGTAGACGAACTCTGTTTTTCCATCTTCTGTGTACTGTACTTTCATTCGGTTGATGAGATTATTGGAAGAATACAAACTGTTATTTTTTACGTACATTCCGCTATTTTCCAGGGTCATATATTTTTCGTTGAAATACCAGTGGTTGTAGCCTGCTGCCGCAGCGATGAGTGTCAGGATAACTGCCACTGCTGCTGTCAGCACTCTGCGTATTATTAATTTTTTCCGGATTTTTTTCAGCGCGGCTGCGCTTCCGGTATTTGCATTACTTTCAGTATTTTCCGTCCCACCAGTTCCACATCCTGCTACAGAAGCTACAGATGATCTTATCCGGGCCTGCTCTTTTCCCTGCTCTTCTTTCATGATCTCCAACATTTTTCTGCATTCCTGACAGGTTCCCATATGTTCTTCCACCAGCGCCCGACTGTCTTCGCTTAATATCCCATCTATATAAGATGGCATCAAATCCTGTATTACGTCACATGTAATCTTCATATTCCAGCTCCTCTCTGATCTTTACTCTTGCACGGTAATAAGTCACCCGCGCCCAGTTTTCACTTTTTCCAAAAAGTATTCCGATCTCACTAAACTTAAGCTCTCCGAATGTCCGCAGGGAAAAAACTTCTTTATACGGTTCCGAAAGGCCATGCAAAACTTTGTGGATCTCCATAGCCTGACTCCGCTGTGCCAGCTTTTCCTCAAAAATTTCTCCGCCATGGCTTTCTGCTGTTTCCGGCTGCTCCTCTCCGGGAAGTTGATTTTTCTGCTTTTTCAGATGGTCGTACAACGTATTCTTTGCAATCTGGCAAAGCCACACCCGCACATCGCAGTCATCACGGAACTGATCTGCTTTTTTCAGCGCCTTAAAAAATGTCTCCTGGGTCACTTCCTCAGCCAGCGCTCCATCCCGTGAGACAGAACGGATATACCGATATACAATGTCAAAATATGTCCGGTAAAGTTCCTCAATATTCATCGGTTCTTTCTTTTCCTCCCTTCTCACTTATAAGACGCACTGATCTCAAAAACGTTACAGAAAATTTCTAGTCTTTTAATTGATTTTTCTTTTTTACTTTGATACGATTAATCCAATTATATAAAAATAATAATATATTTTTCATGAGGTGATTACAATGTCCAATATCTTTGATATTACTAAATTCGACTTGTACAAAGAAGATAATCGCCGCGAAGTAAAGAAATCCAATGGTGGATTACCATCTTCTTTATGGGATACCTACTCTGCATTTGCCAACTGCTATGGCGGAGTAATCATCCTGGGAGTTGCTGAAAATAAAGACGGAAGCTGGAGAACTACAGGATTAAAAGCAGAAAATCAAGGCAAATTATTAAAAGAATTCTGGGATACTATAAACAATCGAAAAAAGGTAAATATAAATCTTCTCACCGACACTGATGTAGAAACCTTTAAACTCAATGATGATATGATCATTGTAATTTATGTTCCAATGGCTCGCCGTGAACAAAAACCGGTTTATATTAATGATGATATTTTTAATGGAACTTTTCGCAGAAATCACGAAGGAGATTATCACTGTACCAAACTCCAGGTTAAAACAATGATTCGAGATCAAACTGATAATACTATGGATATGAGTGTTCTTGATGACGTTCCTATGACTGATCTGAACTATGAAACCATACAGGGATACAGAAACCGTCACAGATCATTGAAACCAGCACATCCTTTTGGCCGCCTGGATGATTTTGAGTATCTTCGCAGCATAGGAGCTGCCGCTATTTCAAATATCGATAAGCAATTACATCCAACAGCTGCCGGAATGCTTATGTTTGGAGATGAATATAATATTGTTCGTCATTTTCCTGAGTATTTTCTCGATTATCAGGAAATACTTGATCCTTCAATACGCTGGACAGACCGCTTACAATCCAGTTCTGGAGAATGGTCTGGTAATATCTGTGATTTTTATTTCAGAGTTTATAACAAACTTATCACGGATATAAAAATCCCTTTTAAGACTGTTGATGGAAATCGTATCGATGATACACCTATTCACGAAGCCCTCAGAGAAGCATTAGCCAATTGTTTAATAAACGCTGATTTTTATGGCGTACGTGGTATTGTTATCAGAAAAAATACTGAAAAAATAATATTTGAAAACCCTGGTTATTCCCGAACTGGTAAACAACAGATGCGTAAAGGTGGAATATCAGACCCTCGAAATAAAATATTAATGAAAATGTTTAATCTCATCAATATAGGTGAACGTGCCGGAAGTGGTGTTCCAAATATTTTTAATACTTGGGCAGATCAGGGGTGGCCTGAGCCAATCATTGAAGAAGAATTTGATCCAGACCGCACTATCTTAGTTCTTACTATTAAGAAAAAGCGCCGTACAAAAACAAGCAGTAAAAAACAAGCGATAAAAACAAGCGATAAAACAAGCAATAAAACAAGCAATAAAACCTTTCAACATATGAATAAAATAAAAAAATATCTGTCCAAAAACGGGCCTTCAAAAACAAGCGATATCGCTTCTTATATAAAATTAAGCTCTCCACGAACCAGAGCTATATTAAACGAAATGCCTGACGTATCACATGATGGTCCTAATAATAATAGAAAATATTTTTTGAAATAAACGTTTCTTATAAATAAAGCCCCTTGTTTCACAATCGCAAAACAGGGAGCTTTATTTTTTTATTCAAAACCAATGCGTAATTTCCGACGGCCGGTAACCTTACATCTGACGATCAATCAGCTGCAGTATCTCGGACATTCCTCGTACACTCTGCTCTCTGCTACATACCTTCACATCCTTCCATGCTTTTCATAATATTTCTTTTTTTCCGCATACATAAGATCATCTGCTCTTCTCAGCATTGTCTCAAGCTCCGAAGAGCTTTCCTCCCAAACAACGCCAACAGAAACACTGATCCTTTTGGCAGCAATGCTGTCACAGATATCCCGGACCTTACTCCGAAAAATCTTCTCATCCATATCAAAACAGATGAGTACAAATTCATCGCCACCTACCCGGTAAGCATTTTCCGGCAGAATCGCAAGCATGGAACGCGCTGTATTTATGATCAGCCTGTCTCCGGCCTCATGTCCGTAAAGATCATTCACCCGTTTCAGACCATTGATATCAATATATGCTACGCCTGTTTTTATCACTGTTTTTGCCTGCATGCCTTCCAGAACCTGAATATACCTATTCCTGTTATACAAGGTCGTCAGCATATCACGGTAACTCATGTACTGCAGACACGCCTTACGCTCCTTGGCTTTCAGGCTGTCCGTTAAAAAATACTGTATGGATGACAGCAGCGTATGATCCTCATAATGCAGTCTCGGATTATCTACCCCGAGAAATCCTATGATCTTTCCGTCACTGTTTAAAGGAACGGCCAGCAGCCTGGTAATGTCCTGCATCTTCAGAGTCTCATAATACGGCTGCCCCTGCTCCTCCTCAATATCCGGAATATAATACAGGCCATTTTTCCGAAAGCTGCCCATCCAGATATCCAGCATTTCCATGGGAACCTCCTGAAGATTATCCTTCTCAGCAGTCACTCCGTTCATGGCATACTCATAGGTATTTGTACAAACATTCCTCTTTTCATCGATCTGGACAATGTAACTGCGATCTCCGTCAAAATACCCACTGATAATACGCAGCAGATTGGAGATTGCCGCATCTTCATCTTCTCCTGATATCAACTCAGCAATGCATTTATTCAGTATCGTTGCGATCTCAAGTCTTTCCTTTATCTTGCCCTCTCTGCTTATCAGCTGATACATTTCCTGATTCAGCTCCGTCATCGTCACGATAAACATAATGATCATGGAGATACCAACAGAAAACTCGATCAGCGATATTCCATACCAGAATGCCTGCACAGCTGCCGCCACTGCCGGAAGTACAATGCATGACAGCATAGAGAACAGGAGCTTCCTGCTGACTCTCTTTTTGTACTGGAGCAGAAGCGTAAGATCAATGAGCAAGCCTGCTGCCGAAAGAAGAATTGACATAATATATAACGGTGCCCGATGATAACAATTATCCCCATCTATGTAATAATGCCAGTGAGTAAACTGCGAGATCACCACAAAAGCAACCTCTGCGGCAGCAATAACATATCCGGCTTTTACTCTTTTTAATGTTCTCCGCTCCCTCTTCGAAAACAGATAAACACACACATAAATGTGAAAACACAGCAGGACTACGTCACTTAAAAGGAATACGAGAAAACTCGAGATACGGACCATCACACTGCCCGGAACTCCGGGATATCCGCTGAAAATATGCGCCATGGCATCCATCAGCAATAATAGAGAAGCAAAACTCTCCATCAGGATAAGATACCGACGCTTTTCCCTGTCATAATTACTGCTCAGAAATATACATAATGCAGCTATGGCACAAAATGCACATCCCCATATAAGTATCGCTACCTGCAGTACTTTTTCATCCGGCATAAAAAACACTCCTCACATTCGTCACTTACAATAAGTATTACACTTTACCGTGTAAAAATCAACCTTTCAAAAAAATCCCGGAGTACATTGTCATACTCCAGGATTTTGTCGTCAACCGGATAAAAGCAACCGCATTCGCTACATAATTCTACACCAGATAACTGCTTCGCAGTTGATTCAGTTAAAGCTCTTCCCCGCAGGATTCAATCACTTTTTTGTACCAGTAAAAAGAATCTTTGCGGATTCTGGAAAAGTCTCCGGTCCCGTCATCATTTTTATTTACATAGATAAGACCATAACGCTTCTTGAATTCTCCAGTGGAGGCACTGACAAGATCTGTACAGCCCCAGCAGGTGTAGCCGATCAGATCTACTCCGTCATGGATTGCTTCCTTCATCTGCTCTATATGGCGGCGCATATATTCAATACGGTAATCATCGTGAATCTTTCCATCCTCTGTCAGCTGATCCACCGCCCCAAGACCATTTTCCACGATCATGATCGGAATCTGATAGCGGTCATAGATCTGGTTCAGAACATAGCGAAGACCAGTTGCATCGATCTGCCAGCCCCAGTCGGAAGCTTTCAGATATGGATTTTTCAGATTGTCACTTCCATTTCCGGCCGTTTTCTCTCCGTCCTTTGTCACGCTGACACAGCTACTGGAATAATAGCTGATAGTGAAAAAGTCCACCGTACCCTTCTTGAGGATCTCTTTATCCTCCTGAAGAACCTCCAGCTGGATTCCGTGCTCCTCAAAGTATCTCGCTGCAAATCCCGGATAATATCCTCTTACATGAACATCACCGGCAATGGAATTGTGGATCTGCCCAAACTGCTGTGCATATAAGATATCATCCGGATGGCAAGTATATGGATAACCATTGTGATAAGCAAGCATACAGCCAAGCATAAACTCCGGATCGATCTCATGAGCCATGGAAACTGCAAGTGCACTTGCTACCAGCTGGTGATGCATTGCCTGATAACGGCTCTGCTCACATACATCCTTCGGGTCCAGCATTCCTGCACAGAATACCGCACCAAAGTCCTGCGTCAGCATATTGATCTCATTAAAAGTCAGCCAGTATTTTACCTTACCTTTATATCTCTCAAATAAAACCTTTGCAAATCGAAGATAGAAATCGATCATCTTACGATTTTTCCATCCGCCATACTCCAGAGAAAGATGAAGGGGATTCTCATAATGAGAGATCGTTATCAGCGGCTCAATGTTATATTTTCTCAGTTCGTCGATCACATTGTCGTAGAACTTAAGGCCTTCCTCATTTGGAGTTTCCTCATCCCCATTTGGGAACACTCTGGACCAAGAAATAGAAAAACGATATACCTTAAATCCCATCTCTGCAAAAAGAGCAATATCCTCTTTCCAGTGATGATAAAAATCAGTCGCCTGGTGATTGGGATAAAATTCTTCCGGTAACGGTGCCGGCGGTGTAAGACGACGTTCCTTATCCACACTTCCTCCTGTCAGGATATCTGCAATGGACGGGCCTCTGCCATCCTCATCCCAACCGCCTTCATACTGGTTTGCAGCGGTTGCTCCGCCCCAGAGAAAGTTTTCCGGCATACGGTTATAATTTTTCATATTTTAATTTTCTCCTTTTTATAAACATCAGGCGGATCTGTTATCTCCGCCTGATGTTTCGTTGTTATTCTTATACAATAGTCAGGAATTTATCTCCTGCATTTACAGCTGCATCTTCTTTTTCCATGCATACTGCTTTGATATAATCAGAAATATTGGTCACAACAACCGGTGTGATCAGATCATATCCTTCTTTCTTAATGGCATCCATATCGAATTCCACAAGAAGCTTTCCTTTTTTTACCTTATCTCCATCAGAAACATGGGATTTAAAATATTTACCATTTAAATTTACAGTATCAAGTCCGATGTGGATCAGAATTTCTGCTCCACTTTCTGTCACAAACATGATTCCATGTTTGCTGTCCATGATATTTGCCACCGTACCATCTGCCGGTGCATAAACCTTTCCTTCTGATGGAACGATTGCTGCTCCGTCACCTAAAACCTTATCCGCAAAAGTTTTATCCGGAACATCGGAAAGTGCTTTTACAGTTCCTGCTACCGGTGCACAAAGCTCGATCTTATCTACAAGCGGAGCGTTCTGCTGTGCCGGCTGTTTTTCTGTATCTGTGTTCTGTACTTCATCCTCTGTCTCAGCCTTTACATCCTCAAATCCGAAGATAAGCGTAAGAACAAAAGCAGCTACAAAAGATACCACGATCATAATGATTCCATAAATCAGATTGATTAATCCCTTCTCGCCGATAAACGCCGGGATCGCCATGATACAATTCTGTGCAATGTAAAGAGAAACCTGAAGAAGTCCTCCTACGATACCACCGATTCCGGCTGCGATAGAAGCTGCTACAACCGGTCTTTTCAGTTTCAGTGTAACACCATACAGAGCAGGCTCTGTGATACCCATAAGAGCGGAAACACCGGCTGCACTTGCCAGCTGTTTCATGTTGCTGTCCTTGGATCTTACAGCTACTGCAAGAGAAGCTCCGGACTGTGCAAGGTTAGAGCATACCTGAGATACAAAGATCAGTGTATCGGTACCACCGGTTGCAATGGCATTCAGTCCGATCGGTGTCAGCGCATGGTGCATACCGGTCATAACGATGAACGGGAAGGTTGCTGCAAGGATACCTACAATAATGAAACCAAGTTTTACGGACAGGAAGTTGATGGCTACCGCAAGTCCGTTACCAATAATTGTTCCGATCGGTCCAACTACGATCAGGGCGATCGGTGCACTGATCAGAATTACCAGTGTCGGGTTCAGGATCAGTTTTACCATTTTCGGTGTGATCTTATCAACCAGAATCTCAATATAATGTGTGATCCATACCATCAGGATAACCGGAATAACGGAATAAGAATAAGTTGCTTTTGTGATCGGCAGACCAAACAGTGTGATGGCCGCATCACCAGCTACCATAGTTACAAAGGTAGGGCTTAAGTAAACACCGGCAATAAACAGCGCCAGTGACTGGTTCACGCGGAAAACCTTGGCAGCATTTGCTGCGATCAGGAACGGCATGAAGTAGAAAGTAACATCTCCGATAAAACTGATCACCTGGTAGGTACTGCTTGTTTCTGATACCAGATGAAAAGTTGTCAGCAGGGTAAGTACAACTTTGATCATACCGGCTGCAGTCAGGGCAGGGATCATCGGGGTCATACATCCGGTGATGGCATCGATAACTTTTGAAACAACACTCTTTGAGCTGTCAGAGTTCGCTGCCGGTGCATCATCGGTAGGAACGCCTTTGTCTTCCAATGCCTTGTAAACAGCGTTTACTTCGTTTCCTGCGATAACCTGGAACTGATCTTCATGCCAGTTAACGCCGGAGATCTCAGAAAGCTTTAAGATCTCTTTCTCGTTGATCTTCGATCTGTCTTTCACATAGAAACGAAGCCTTGTCATGCAGTGGAACAGACGGGTGATATTATCTTTTCCGCCCAGCGCTGCAATCAGTGTGTCTGCAGTTTTTGCATAGTCCTTTTTCATTTGGGGACCTCCTTTAATAATAAATATTGAAATTTATATTAAAGGTCTTGCCTGAAAAGATACGCACATGGCACGTATTTCAGTAACAATCCATTAACACCTAATTTATAAAACAATCTCTTTTCACAGATTTTTCAGACGTTTATGGTCTTCTGTGATCTTCTGGATATGAATCGTCAGATACAGCATTTCGTCCTCAGTCATAGCGTATTTATATTCCTCTTCCATCATAAGATAGATCATTTTTACACAGCCGTAAGCTTCTCTGTACTGCTCCTTGATGATCTTGAAAAGCTCCTGATTCTCATCATAGTGAAGCTCTTTATGAAGGAATCTCTGGGCAAAATATTTCAGATGCGTGAGAAACCGCTGATAATACAGATTATCCTCCTGAAATTCCATATTGTCATAATACTTCTCCACGATGTCCAGGATCTGATGTACGATAATGGAAATCTGATAGCTGTCCGTCTTGCCGCCATCTTCCGCATTCACAAAATGCAATGCAAAAAATCCTGCTTCATCTGCAGAAAGATCTACCTCGAACATCTCATTTACCTTTTTCAGTAATTCCAAGCCGATCTCATATTCCTTATGATAAAGCTGCTTGATATCCAGAAGCAGCATATTCTGAAGGCGGATTCCGTTTTCAAGTCTGGAGATCGCACCCATGATATGGTCGCTAAGGGAAAAATAAATACTGTCATTTAATTTCATCCCCTCTTTTTCCTTCACTTCATTTACAAAAGCTTCCACAAAATCCAGATATTTTTCCGGAATAGCAGTCAGATAACCCTGTATCTCCTTGCTGATCTGGGCATTTTCCGCAGTAAAGATCTTCTCGATCCTGGACTCCTCCACTTGCTGTCCTTTCTTTTTCTGAAAGGCAATTCCGCAGCCCTTTACAATAACTTCATGTCCCTGTCCATCCCTGGACAGTATCAGATTATTATTCAAAATCTTATGGATAACCATAGTCCTGTTCCCCCGCTGCCAAACAAATAAAAAAAGACCATTACAGTATATAGAAAACCTATTCCTATACTACTATAAGGTCTTGCCTGACGATAAATAAATATTTCAGTAACAATCCTTCTGATTCGTAACTATTTAATAACTGTACGTAATAGTATCAGAAAAAATATATGTTGTCTATCTGGAATATTTAATAAAATATTTATAATATTTTTGTGAACTTTGACAAAATCCCCTGATGATCCTGCCATACGGATCAACGGGGGATTTTCTGTTCAGCTTTTTATTCTTCAAATCTCTTTTCCCTTTGTCGCAACGGCATGTACAACAAACGGTACAAACAATGTAATAAACGCCGCATATCCAAGGTATGCATATCCCTTCTTAACAACTGTCATCAGACCGAACTGTGCGATGGCAAATGCCAGGAATGTAAAGATTGCTGTAAAAACTGCATTTCTTCCAAGGTGTCCCTGCGCTTTTTTTGCCGAGCTGTCCATACGGCGCTCCACTGCATTTACACAGCGGGTCACAATACCGGAGATCATATTTACTGCTGTGGAAATAGCTCCAAGGATGATCAGCAGAGAAATGATCGGTGTCAGGATACCGGCGCCTACACCGTTCTGGACCAGTACCAGCATCGGTACCGATGCAGATGCCAGTTCACTTACATATGCAATGGCAAGAAGTCCGAGGATGGAAAGCTCCATTGCACAGAAATTGCATACAAACATCCAGATCGCTGCTTTGTTGATCTGTTTTTCGTCCGTTACATCCTCCATGTGCTGGTACATAACAGAAACAGATGCCAGCTGGAAGAAGAAATAAAGGACTGCTGAATAGAGAGCCGGTCCAAAGGCTCCGCTCTCGGAGGAAAGTACAGTCATTTCTCCGGAGGACATAGTATGGATGGAAGCTGTGATATCTCCCCACTGTGCAATGATATTCGGAACAAGTACCAGTACAAGACCGATGATGATCAGCACACTTAATGTAGAAGCACATTTTCTTACGACATTGGTTCCGAAAAGCGCGATCACAAAGATAAATGCTGCAATGATCAGTGTACAGAGCCAGTATGGGATCCCGAACAGTGTCTGCAGTGTGGAACCGCCGGTTGCAAAGGCTGCTGCTGATGCAGTTCCGATCATGATCAGGTAACAAATCTCATAGAGATTGGACATAACCGGTTTCGTTTTTCCGTAAAGACTGTCGGAAAAGCTTCTGTAATCGTAGGTTTTGTGTTTATAAGCATAGCGCATTCCATACCAGAAAAACAATGCATACAATCCCTGTGTCACTGCCGGCAGGATCAGACACCAGATACCGTAGTTGATAAAGTACTGATAGATCTGCGCTCCTGATGCGAATCCGCCTCCGAACTGTGTGGTAAATGCGACGAACGCAAGTCCCATAGCCAGAGGCATTTTACTTTGTAATGATTTATTCTGACTCATCTCTCTTTCCCCCATTTTTTATTTATTATATTCGATGACTTTTCCCGGATTCAGGATCAGTTTATCATCGAAAGCCAGCTTGATGGCTTTATAAAGAGCGATCATTCTCGGTCCCGCAAATTCTTCCAAGAATTCCAGACGTCCGTTTCCGATGCCATGCTCACCGGAAAGCTGTCCGCCCAGTTCCTTGGACAGTGCATACAGCTCTACCAGACTTGCGTGAGTGGCTTCCTTCCACTCCTGGTCACTCATTTCCGGTCCACGGAGCATCTCTGTATGGATATTTCCGTCTCCGCAATGTCCGCAGGGCTCTACACGGATACCATGTGCACTTGCGATCTTTTTGGCTGCTTTTACATACTCTGCGATCCTTGCACGCGGAACAACTACGTCACACTCCTCCTGTGCGACAGAATCTGCTTTCATTCCTTCCAAAATCCCGCCCCGGACACTCCATACAGCTCCGGCACGCTCCGGTGTGCCTGCGATACAGCAGTCCAGGGCTCCGTTTGCCAGGGCTGCTTCCGCTGCTGCCTCTACTGCGCTGTCAAGTTCCTGTTTACTGGAAGCATCATACATAACGATCAGCACTGCTTCTCCCTGTTTTACTGGGAACATTTTATTCAGATTGCGTTTTACGATATCGATCAGTTCTCTTTCCAGAAACTCGATGGCTGTTGGCACAAACGGCAGCTCCAGAACCTTCGGGACCATGTCTGCACATTCCTCAAGACTCCTGAACGGCATTACAAGGGTACAGGTGCAGGTCGGTGCGGGAAGAAGCTTCAGCGTTACCTGAGTCAGGATACATAAGGTTCCCTCTGAGCCGATCACCAGATCTTTTACATCATATCCCGTTGTGTTCTTCACAACGTTGGATGAAAAATTCATGATGGAACCATCCGGCATAACTGCCTCGATACAGCGGACAAAATCCCTGGTCAGTCCATATCGTACCGCTTTCATGCCACCGGCATTTGTGATAACATTGCCGCCGATGGAAGCTGTTTTTTCGCCCGGGTCCGGCGGATAAAAAAGTCCGCCTGCCGCTGCTGCCGCCTGGATATCGATGAGAAGTGCTCCCGGCTCCGCTGTGATGGTCTGGTTCTTTCTGTCGATCGGAAAGATCTTGTTCATGCGCATCACGGACAGCATGATCCCACCATATTTACAGGTTGCTCCACCTGCAAGTCCGGTTCCTGCGCCACGGCATACCACCGGGATATTTTCTTTATATGCGTAAGCCATGATGGCTGAGATCTCTTCTTTATTTAAAACCTCCACATAAAGCTCCGGAGGAAAAACTCCGTACTCCGGCATCTCATCACGATAATATTCTTTTGCGATCTCGTCGCCGACCCATACACGATCTGAAGCAGTCACAGAACGGATGTAGTCAAAATCTTCTGAAGTCATTTTTTTATAGGGATATGCCATGACTTAATCCTCCTTCCGATTCTTTATCAGTTCTGTCAGCTCCGGTACAACCTGATACAGATCATCCACGATGCAGTAATCTGCAACATTAAAGATCTGTGCCTCCGGATCATTGTTGATCGCTACGATACAGTCAGATCCTGTCATGCAGGAGGTAAACTGGATAGCACCGGATACGCCGCAGGTGATGATCAGCTTCGGACGGACAGTTCTTCCGGAAAGTCCGATCTGATGTGCAACATCTCCGAATCCGTTTTCTACCATAGGACGGGTGAAGGCAAGCTGTCCGCCAAGGGCATCTGCCAGTTCCCGGCACATTTCCACATCCTTTTCATTCCGGACACCACGGCCTGCTACTACCAGAACATCCTCTTCCTCAAGGCTCTTTACCTTATCAATGACCCTGGATGACAGAATCTTGATCCTGGAATCTGCCATTTTTTCATTTACCGGACATACAACCACCTGACCATGCGGATTTTTTACTTTTTCTGCCTTGTCCATAACCTTATAACGGACCGTGGCAAACTGTGGCCTTGATTTGGTGATGCCGATCTGAGCCATGATATTTCCGCCGAAAGCCGGTCTGATCTGGATCATATCGGTGTTGGAACGGATATCCAGAGTTGTGCAGTCTGCAGTCAGTCCCGTATGGAATCTGGTGGAAAGCCTCGGTGCAAGGGAACGCCCCAGCGCAGTAGCTCCGATCAGCACAGAGCTTGGTTTGTTTGCTGCGATACAGTCTGCAACTGCGTCTGTATAACAGTCTGCGCGGAAGCCTTCGAAGCCTTCATGCTCATATACGTACACATTGTCTACGCCATACGGCAGAAGCTTTTCCGCATTTTCCTTTGTTCCTTTTCCTCCGACGATCACACAGTTAACCTGATAACCGACTTTGACAGCCATCTTTCTTGCTTCTCCGATCAGCTCAAAGGTAACCGGATGGATCTCTCCTCTCTCCTGCTCCACATAGATAAGAAAGTTTTTCCATTTATCCTTGTCAAAGGATTTCGCCTTCTGCTCAAACCGGATAGCTTTCTCCGGGCAGTTACGAACGCAAAGCCCACACATACGACAGGCATCGCCTACAACAATTCCATTTCCCTCTATGGTAAGGGCCCCAAAAGGACATTTCTCCACGCATACTCCGCAGAGTACGCATTTGTTTATATCAAATTTTAAAAATTCCATGTTCCGCTTCCCCCTATATGATCTTCTTTCCGGTCAGGAGAGCAACAAGCTTGTCTGCCTTTTCCTTTGCAGTTCCTTCCAGATAAACCTGTTTTTCACTTTCCTCCGGCGCAAACATTTTTTCCACAGAGGTGGGGGAACCGATCAGTCCGTAACGGCTCAGATCCTGATCCGGCATATCTTCAAAGCTTAAGATCCGTACCGGACGGTCTGAAGTTGCCTTCTTTAATAAATAGGATGGCAGACGTGGCACGCAGGTATCCTTGTCAATGGTTAAAAGACATGGATACGGAATCTCGGAAACCTGGGAAACACTGACAAGATCCTGACGGACCTGAATGCTTTTTTCATTGACGTCCATGATCTCAGCTACCCATGCAGCATGTGGGATGGTCAGATGCTCTGCAATGGCCGGTCCAACCTGGGCTGTGTCACCATCTGTGGTCTGTCTTCCGCAGATGATCAGATCTGCACCGCCGATCACCTGGATTCCCTGTGCTAACGCATAAGAGGTTGCCAGAACATCCGCTCCCGCAAATTTTCGGTCTGAAAGAATCACGCCCTCATCAGCACCCATGGTATAAGCATCCCGGATCATCTCTTCCGCCTGAGGCGGTCCCATAGTAAGAACGGTTACAGTTCCGCCTGTTTTTTCCCGGATCGCAAGGGCTGTTTCCAATGCAAACAGATCATATGGATTAGTCCTTGTCTCACCGGACATTCGTTTCATGGCACCGGTTTCCGGATCGATATCAACCTTGGAAGTTGCCGGTACCTGCTTCATACATACAACGATCTTCATTTTCTATCTTCTTTCCTGTATTTTCACTTTTATTTTTTGCTTTAAAACGTTAAACAGCTGTATAAGTATAGCATTAACGTGGTATAAAGTCGAGAGGGTTTTGGTAAATTCTGCACAAAAAAGCATTGAAAAAACTTTTAAGCATGCTATAATTACTCTCCGTTATCAAATAAAGCAGACATATGAATCTTTACAATATCACATCGATCAAGGAGCATATATGTAATGGAAGACATCCGTGCAATCTACAGAATTTTCAACAATCTAAAATATGAAATGGAAAATAATGGATGGGTCTATCAGTGGCATTTAGGCGATGAACCTATAAAAGTAACTCATAAATTTAACCCTCCTGTAACACCTGAAGAATTTCAGCTGTTTGAAAAATATTTTCCCAATATGAAACTTCCTGCCTCATACAAAGCTTTTTTATCCTGCTCAAATGGCATGGAACTTTTTTGCGGAGAGGAAGGCAGTTCTTTAGTCAGCTGTACCATTTATTCTTTAAAAAGAGCGCTCAAAGAAAAGGAATCTTGGAATAGTACGCCTATTTTATCTGATCCGGAGTTTACATATCATCTTCCTGTTCTTTGCTTACAGGACATCGGCGATATAACCATGGATCTTCAGGCTGTATCAGAAGGCAGAGACGATTACCTATGCTATCCAGCTCCAGATACTGATCGTTTTAATATCCCTTTTAATGAATGGCTGGAAAGATATATCGTATGCCAGGGGCATGAATTCTGGTATTTCTTGAATCCATAAAACAGAAATTTTATGAATATTTTTCGTAAAAATACCCCGGAAGCCTTACGGTTCCGGGGTATCTTACGTTTGGACACAATGTACCTTGCGGTATTCAATATATATTAAATTAGGATGTTATACTAATTAACGGTTACTCGATAACTGTAGCAACACGTCCTGATCCTACAGTACGTCCACCCTCGCGATACTTTAATCCCGTTTTACCTCATATTTTTTATGGTTTTCTATCCAAAATACAGTGAAAAACGGCTGATTTGCACCATCTATTTTTATTTGCCTGATTTCTTGGCACCGTTTTGGCACCGGAATCCCTGGTCGAAAAGATTCTTTTCTACAGTTGCCCTACTCTCATCTGTCAACTTCATATTGCGCCGACAGTTTCAGGCGGTTATAATCAGAATATGGGTGCTACCATAACGGTAGGCGGTTAGTCCTTCAACAGAGGGTTGCAGAGTGCCACTGGCACTCGTTTTGCAACGACCGAAGTGAAACGGAGACCTGTGACCCTCTGATTACATAGAAACCCAAAAGGGAATCCACTGGAAAGAAGAACTAAGCCAATGAGTATTGTTGACTTCATAGCAGTAGTGAGCTTCGGCCTAACCTGCTTTTGTATCGGATATACATTAGGCAAGGATAATCATAAACCACAAAAATAACCGCCCAGTCTGCAAACTAAGCGGTTATTTTTGATAGATATTCTAAATAGTAAAACGGACTAACCGTCTATCGGTAGCACTCTTTTTTCTATAAGCATATTATCACGCATCTGTAAGAATGTCAAAAAGTTCTTTTTCATAGTATGTAATACGAATTTGAAAATACTTATAAGCCGAAAAAATACACCAGTACCAGCTTGATCACAGCAGCTCCACCAAAGGCAACAACTGCAGTTACAACTAATTGCATAGGTTTTGGGAAATTTTCGAACACAAAAACTTTCCTACTCTTGCTCCGCACCTTGCTTAAAGATCCTGTCGTAAATGCTGCTATCATTATGACTGACACAGATACCAAGGTCTCACAATAGCCGGCAAGCTTTCCTAACACATCATTATACATATATGCACCTGTTTCATGCAGAATCCAGTATAGAACCAATGCACAAACTCCCATGACACTTTGGAGCTTCATTTCCTTAAAAATCTTCTCTTTCTCTGTAGTTGCATAATCTGACATTGTTTTAGCAATTTTTCTTTCTTCTTCGTTCATCATCTCGCTTTTCCTTTCTCCACTGATAATCTCAGGAATGCTGATATCATAATAATCTGCAATATCCACAAGAATACTGATATCCGGCATATTGTTTCCCGTCTCCCTTAATTAAAGATATTGTTGGGTAAAAAAGAAAGGTCAGTCGATTTTGCCGATGAAGCGGTAGTAGATTTCTACTTCCTGCTCACGGCTTCCGTCCTCGCCCTTGACAGCTTCGTGGACGGTTATTTTTTCAATTAGAGTGTTCAGAAGTTCGGCGGTCAGCTCCACAGGGTTGACATACTGTTTCATCAGGGCAATCCACTTTTCAGCATCCGCTGCGGTCTGTACGGCGGCTTCCATCGTTTCGTGAAGCTGTCTTATTTTTGTTTCAAGCTCCTTTTGCTCGTTCTGGTACTTCTCGGACAGCATATTGAAGTTATACTCGGTTATGCGTCCGGCAGACCAGTCCTCATACATTTTAGCAAACAGCCCGTCAACCTCGGCTTTACGCTTCTCTGCCTTTTTCAGCTCCGCAGCCTGCTTTTTCTTCGCAGAGTTTCTTTCCCTGTCGCTGGCATTGAGCAGGCGTTTCAGCAGCTTGTCCTCGTCTTTCTGTGCCAGCATAGACCAGTATTGCAGTCTTGCAAGCACATAGGCATACAGTACATCATAGCGGATATAGTGCATGGAACACTGGCGTAATCCCTGCCCGTTCTTGCTGCAATGGTAGTACCCGTATGGGTTCTTATTCTGCTTGTTTTCCCCATAGGCTAAAGACCATCCGCAGTCTGCACATTTTATCAATCCTGCGAAAATCTGTGTCGTACCGTTTCTGCGTTTCCTGCGTCTGCTTGCAATCAGCTCCTGAACTTTTTGGAACACTTCTTCAGAAATGATGGCTTCGTGGGTATTTTCTACACGATACCATTCTTCCTGCGGCTTCCGCACCTTTTTCTTGTTCTTGAATGAAATGTTGCTCTGCTTGTTGTGAATGCTGTGACCGATGTAGGTTTCCTCTTTCAAAATGCTCTTGACCTGTGCTATCGTCCACGCATAGGCTTTTTCTGCGGGCGCACCGGCGTAGATATTGGCGAAAGTCCCGTATCTTTCATAGTTCAGCCAGCCGGGGGTAGGTACTTTTTCCTCCACCAGAATCCGTGTAATGCTGGCGGCTCCACGCCCGTGTACAGCAAGGTCAAAAATCTTCTCTACAATCCAGCGTGTTTCCGGGTCGATCAGAAGATGACCTTTTTTGTCCGGGTCTTTTACATAGCCCAGCGGTGCATAGGCTCCATAGTGTGCGCCATTGGCAAATCTTGTGTGCATGGCAGCCTTGACCTTTTTGCTGGTCTGTCGGGCGTGCATTTCATTCAGGATGTTTAAGAACGGTGCAAGCTCGCTTTCTCCGTTGATGGTGTCCACATTGTCATTGATGGCAATGTAGCGTACTCCCTTGCTGGGGAAATAGATTTCCGTGTACTGACCGGTCAGGATATAGTTTCTTCCCAGACGGGATAAGTCCTTTGTGACAACGCAGTTGATTTTCCCGTCTTCGATGTCATCAATCATCCTTTGGAAACTTGGACGCTCGAAATTTGTCCCACTCCATCCGTCGTCAATGTACTCGTCTACAACGGTCAGCCCATGCTCTGCGGCATACTGTCTAAGCATCATGCGCTGGGTCTGGATACTGCCGCTTTCCCCCTGTAATTCATCGTCACGGCTCAATCTCAAATATAGTGCAGTATTATAAATCGTTGTATTGTATGGTTGTTTCACGGTTAAAAATCCTCCTTCTAAAAGAAACAACCCACGCTTATACAATACTCGCTGGTACAAGTATATCATAAGCGTGGGCTGATTGACAGTCGTTATTCCGTATTTTTTCAGGAAGCGGCGGCAGCGTGCTGGATCACATCTTCCAGCAGGCTGTCAAGCGGCTTCCCATCCTGTGCGAAATGCTCCGATACCTTGATACGGACTTTCCCCATGACAAAATACTGGGTGCCGTCTTTTTCGGTAAGCAGGGTGCCGCTGTTTTTGTTATTGCTCTCGTTTTTGCTTTTTGCCATAGGCAGTTACCTCCATAAATGAAATATGCCCGACAAGGGAATGTCAGACAGGTGTACAGCCGCAGACTGTCTCCGTGTCAACCAAACCGTGTCAACCGGCAGAAAAGACTTTAAAAACAATCCATAGGCGCTCTATTATTACTTTTTACTTTTTCTTTGATTTCTTGGTTGACATGGTTGACAAAGGAGAGAAATGCCCCAAATATCAGGCTTTTCCCCGTCAACCGGCTGTCAACCAAAGCGTCAACCAAACTGTCAACCGGTGGCTTTTCAGAATGGAAGTTCCATTTGCCGGGCTTCTTCTTCCGTGATTTCCTGAAAACCGTCCCCCTCCGGCGGAGCTTGGTTGACACGCTCCCAGCCTTTTTGAGAACCGTATTTCTTATACCGCTTCGGGCTTTTGTAGGCTACCCAGCCCTGTATGATGCCGCCCGCAATGCCGGTATTCATAATCTCGCAGATTGCCCGTGTCTCCCAGTCTGCCGGGGAATTTAAGTTCCCCAGCGCTTCCTCATAAAGCTGCTTGGAACATACCCTGTCGCCGGTGTAGTCCTCCAAATAGGCGTAGATCATGCCGGCCTGTGTGTCTTCCTGCATAAAGTCCTGCTGGTGGGCGTTCAGGTATCGGTTCATTTCCATGCTGAATGACAGCTTATACTTCCCACTGCGATAAACCGTCATGGCTTCCGCCCACATCTGTTCGATATACGCCCTCGCCGCCGCTTCATCGTCCAGTATGTGAACCTCCGCCCGTTCCGGGTACACCGTCACGGGGAGAAAGCGCCGGTTGCCGGTGCGGTCACGGGGCAAAAAGTCCTGCCGGTTGGTCGTCCCTCCAAATACACATTGCCGCAGCCGGTCTGCCGGATGTGTCTCATACGGCACTTTGTAGGTTTCTTTCTGGCGGCTTAAGAATGACTTGATTTCCTCAATACTCTTGGCGTTGGCTGTGGCAATCATCTCCGACATCTCGATAATCCAATGCCCTTGCAGCTTGCGGTACACATTTTCATCGTCCAGCTTTTTCAAATCGTCTGAAAACCATTCGTCCCTGCCTGCCAGCAGCCGGAAAAAGGTAGATTTCCCGGCTCCCTGACCACCAACCAGACAGAGCATGACCTCAAACTTGCTCCCCGGTCTGAATACCCGCCGGATGGCTCCCATCAGGAACAGTTTCAAGGCTTCATAGGTGTATTCGTCCGTATCGGCTCCCAGAAAGTGATGCAGGGCGTAACGGATGCGCTCTGTGCCGTCCCATTGCAGGCTGTTCAGGTAATCCCTGACTGGATGGTAGCGGTTTTCATTGGCAACAATCTTGATGGCGCTCTGCACCTTTTTCTCGCTGGTAAGCCCGTAATTTTCTTCCAGATACAAAAGCAGGTAGTTCATGTCCATGTCGGTCAGCGTGGTACTGGTGCGCTCCCAGCCCAGCGGCTTCACAATGTCAATCTGCTCCGTCAAAAGGTTCAGGCGCAGCGCCCCGCGAAACAGAGGGTCACGCTGGAACACCGTCAGGCAGTTTCGGATGCTGTTCTTCACGCCGCCTTTCTGCGTCCCCTCTAATGTTTCCCGGATTTCTGCCGGTGTCTGCGCCGGTTCCATTGTGTCCATCGTCCTTTTGACCGCTTCCTGCGTTTCCGGCGGCAAGCTCTGAAATTCGCTGTTCAAGCCGCAACACCTCCTTTCCCTGTGCGGCGATCAATGCCGCTTTTTCTTCTATTTCTCCGTATAACAAAATATCCAAAAGGTATTCTGTGTAGCTTATCCTCTGCAACGCTTCCACAAAAAGAGGATGCCAGATGGCATCCTGCGGCTGTGGGGCGTGTGCTGTTTTCCAATGCTCCAGCAGGCGCAGATAATCGCATAGCACCCGGAAACAATACCGTTCCGTTTCCTGAAATCTCTGCTCCGCTGATTTTTGTCGGGGCTGTGACCTGTTGTGACGCTTCCTATCTGGCGGCGCATTGCCGGATTTCTCATAGGAAACGCCGAAGTCCTCCGCAAGCCTGACCGCAGCTTCCCGTTTCCCCAATCCATGCAGCAAAGCGGCAAAGTCGATCACATCCCCGGAAGCCCCGCAGCCGAAGCAGTAAAAGCGGCTGTCCACTTTCATGCTGGGCGTGCGGTCATTGTGGAATGGACAGCAGACCATGCCGTTTCTCCCCACCCGGATTCCATAGAATGAAGCAGCCTGCCGGGTGGTAACAGACTGTTTCACCGCTTCAAATACATTCAAATGCTCCCTCCATAAAAATACTGGTAGCGGTAAAGCTGCCGGTTATATCATAGCTCCATCTCATGTTTCTTTCTCTGTACTGCCTGTGGCTGCTCCCTCCGGCGCAGTGCGGTATCTACGGCGTTCTGCACCTGCCGTAGCCGTATGACTTCCTCCCGGAGTGGCTTGTGCTGCGGAGACAGTTCGGCATACTCTGTTTTTAACTGTGCGTATTCCTGTTTCCATGCTTTCAGGGCAATGGGTTTTCCGTCCAGTTTTTCTTTCAAAATACGGCGGGCGGCATAAAACAGCCGTAACTCCGCATCGTGGGATGTTTCAAATTTCTCCCTCTGTTTCTTAAACTTGATATTGTTCAATTCCGTATGAACAGGTTTTAGCCGCTGGTAATTCTCGCCCTCCCGTATCAATTCCTGCAATTCCTTTATCCGGGCAGATTTCTTTTTCATGGAGTCGCTTAACGCTTCAAATTCTTCGTTGACAGAGGAAAGACGCTCCTGCAAATCCTCTAATGTGAGCAGCTTGTTTTCCGTCAGATAATTGACGGCTTCGGCAAACTGCTTTAAGTTTCCGGTTCTGGCTTTATTGCTCCATGCCCCTGCGTTGCGCTGGTTGTAATAAGCGATCAACAGGTCGGCAAGGCTCGGTGTCTGCGGTTTGGAAAGTTCTTCTTTTACCTCTGCCATCCAGACAAACAGGGCTTTGATCTTCTTCCTCACATCCTGCATGAGCCGGTTGGTGGCTTTAATCCAGCGGTTCAGTTCCCCTTTCTCGGTGCGGATGCCCTTTGCTTCCATCTGCCGGACATTAGCTCCCTCGTGGACAGTAGGTATCAGGTCAAGCCCCTGCCGCACATAGGAACGGTGGTCGATACGCACATCCAGCCCTTTTTCCTCAAATTTTGTATTAACGGCAGCCGCCCACTGCTCCCGCCAGTGTTCCAGCGTTTCCGGCTCATGCCAGTCTGTTGTATGGACAGCGTTAAACATATAATCGCCGTTTTTATCCCGGATTCGGTTTCCATCTTCATCAAGAAGATATTCCCGACGCTGTTTTTGTCCCCATGTGCCATCCGGGTTCAAAGGGCGCATGGTTGTCATCACATGAAAATGCGGGTTAGGGATGCCGCCGTCCTCTTTCTCCGGGCTGTGAAAAGCAAGGTCGGCAATCATGCCTTTTGTCACAAACTGCTCCTGTACGAACTTCCTCGCCAGCTCCATGTTTTCTTCCAGCGTCAATTCATTCTGCATGGCAATATCAAAGGAATAGGCAAGCTGTGCTTTTGGATGTTTCTCGCAGTTCTCCACAGCATTCCAGAGGGTCGCCCGGTCAAGATATATTTCCGGCGCATGGGGCGGCAGCATGATTTCCGAAGCGATCACGCCGCCCTTTTTGGTGTAGTCGCTGACTTCTCCATAGTAGCTGCTGTAAAGACGCTCCCCGGCTCGATAGGCTGCGCTGGCAATGGCGCTCTGACCGGCGCTGCGCTTGATCTGTGCGATTGAAAAATGATAAAGTGCTATCCTTAGTCACCGCCTTTCTCCTGCCCGGAAATACGGGCGTGGTTCTCTGTGGCAGACCGGATGAAATGCTCCGCCTGCGGCAGATTCAAAATGCTTTCCATGAGGGAATAAAATTCCGCTTCGGATAGCTCCTTTGTCTGTGGTGCAATGCTCTCAATAGCTGCCCCACGGGTAATCAGCCGGTGCGTCCTCTGTTTCCGGGAACCGCTTTCCAGATACGCCTGCCGGTTTTTCAAACGCTGCATTTTCCGTTTTTCCTGTTCCAGCAGGACAGTGGTTTTTTCATATTCCTGCTTCAACTGTTCCAAAGATTTTTCCATGTTCTCACATCCTTTGCTGATAAGATAAAGAAAGACCATCCGCAGACAGTCCGTGTGTCAGTGCTTCTATAAAACCCGATGAAAAGGGAAAACCGCAGAGCGGATTTCTCTTTGCGGCGGGTACACAGGGGATAGCCGCTTTAGCGGCGCAAGGGGGTGTAGCCACCTTGTCGGAGCGAAGCGAACGCAGACCTCGGATTGCTGATTTTATCAGCGGCAGAGGTAAGCTCCGCAGGACGCACGATACATGGTCTTTAGACTATGTATAGAAGTGCGCCCTTAGTTCCTAAGGGATTTTGCCGTTTCCGGCAGTCTTGTCCTTTTTCTTGGAACGCTTGGAAAGATACTTCGGGCAGTCAACCACAACCGCCCGGAAGCTCTGTTTACATTCGTGCTGGCATTTCCGGCACAGTTCGTTGTAAGTGATACGGCTGCGGTCATTTAAGAAGAAAGACCATTCCAACCGCCGCTTGTTACTCATTCTTGCCATAACCGGCTCCTTTCTCCGTTTCTATCTGATGTACGCAGATAGGCTGTTTTGATGTAGCGTCTCGGTATCATTTTTAAGTTTTTTTCCCTCTGTATGCCCCTTTGGAAAGTGCGGCAGTATTGCAAGTCAGGGAATGATACCTCACGCTTATTTGTCGCTTCCCGGTACGGTTTCGGAGCCTTTTGCCATCCATTCAAAGAAAGCAATTTTGCTGACCTTGATAAGTCTGCCCCTGCGGAACGCTGGAAAGCCGGGTGTGTGTACCAGCTCATAGGCGCTCGCTCTTGAAATTCCCATAATCCGCTGAATGTCCGCCACATCCAGAACCAGCGGTAAATCCTCGTAGCTGTTCAATCTCTTTTTATCGTTCATTCTGTTCCTCCCATAAATCAAATAGGTTAAAATGCTTCCTGTTGCCGTTCTCCCCAAAAGCCGTTTTCCTGCCCCATTCCTGCGGTGTTTCCCTGCATTGGTGCGCCGAATGCGTCACTTCTCCTGCCGGTCATATCCCTTTTGGACGGTCATTCACTTGTCAAGGTACTGTGCGGTACGAAATTACCAACCGCAATCATCATAGCGTACTATCCTTGACAAAACAATGATTCTGCGATACCATGAGTGTAACGGATATAACTGAATTATATAATTACCATAAACAAAGGCAGGGGATAGGGATGGAGAATCAGTTTATACGGCATGAGCCATGTTTTGAGAGGATTTTGTTTGTCCTGACGCTGGACAGGAAGAAAATGAAAGAGCGGATTTTGATTGGGGAAGAACAGCAGATCCGCTTCCGTCTGAACGGGAGCCAAAACGCAGAGGTGCTTTGTGATATGACACGCCCACTGGGAACTTTTTTGATAAACTTTGAGCGTGACACGGACAGAGACTGGAACTTATACGGGCTTTCTCCGCTGCGGCAAGCTCTCCACTCCAACCGATGGAAACAGCCGGAGCTGGAGCAGGCGGCAAGCGAATTTCTTTGGGAGAAATATCTTAGCAACGACCCTCTGAAAATGTATGTGGCGTTCCGTATCTGGAACAGCTATCTGCTTGCCAGAGAACCCCGTGACCGTAACGCTGCCTGTGACCGCTTCATGGATAAAATGAGCAGACTGACCGGGGTATTCCAAAACGAAACCATGAGCTTTGACAGGGAGACAGGAAAACCGAAACAATTTCAAGCTGGCAGCCTTTATTTCAAAGGCGCACCGTCAGAAGATACCCGGCTTGACCTCTGGTTCCCGGACAACCGGCGCACAGAAGAATGTGTGTCTGCCTATGCGTCCCTCTACCCGTTGATTACCTATTATCTGAACAGGCTGAATGACTGGGGGCTTTGCTTCCGGCGGTGCAAGGTCTGTGGAAAATATTTTCTGGCAAAGAGCCAGCGGTATGAGCTGTGCAGCGACAAGTGCCGAAAAGCACAGGCGCTTCAAAACAAGCGGGAATTTGACGAGAGGTCAAGAGAAAATAACTATGACCTGCTTTATAAAAATGAATGCCAGAACTGGCGCAACAAAATAAACCGGGTAAAAAATACCGCAGGCTTTCCGGCTGACCGTCTGGAAAAAATACAGGCTTCCTTTTCCGACTTTAAGAAAGAAGCCTTACAGAGAAAAAAGGCTGTAAAAACAGGAACGGCCAGCCCGAAAGAATTTACGGACTGGCTGTATCAGCAGAGTAATGTAATTGTTGAGCTGACCGAGATATGAAAAACTTTCTATCGTCAATTTCGCATTATTGCAATAACAGATTGCTTCTTCCATGAATGGTAATATTATCATCAAACTTTTGGAAGAACTATAAATGTCCGAGGTGCCTTTGATTTCGACAAAAAAACAGGCTGAATTGTTACAAAGCTCGGACATTTCAAAAATTTTTTTGAGAAATGGCGAAAAAAGCGGGGCAGCATACGCCGCCCCGCCAATCCCATACGGCTATTCCATCGTCCGCATTTGTTCAATCAGGGATTGTTTTTTCTGTCTGCGGACTGTCCATACAGACAAAATCAGCTCCATTCCGAATAATACCAGAATGAACAGGCCCATTTCCAAAACCGGGAATTTGTAAGGCACTACCTTTCCGGCAAAAATGGCAATGCTCATTTTTCTGCAAGCAAAGATGGAAGCCGGAAGCCCAACGATCAGCGTCGCCAATGTTGCAAAGAGCGCATAGCACAGGCCCTCGCAGATGTTCATTTTACATAGCTGTTTTTGTGTTAGACCGATGGAACGCAAAACACTGTTTTCCTGCTTTCTGGACATCTGGTTAGAGAGTGTCGTATTGATAAGATTGATAACACCAAAAAGGAATACCAGCCATGAAAGCACCTCCATACTCCCGAATGCCACCTGATCTTTCGACTTCATATATTCAATCCGTATATTTATTTCATCTAAAGCAAGGTTACTATGGCTGGCAACAATATTTTTTAAGCCAGCTTTTACGATTTCCGCTTTTTTCGGATCGCTTGCAATACTCCACGAATAGTCAAATGAAGTAATTTCCGGGTGTAGTTCACAGAACAAATCCTGTGGTGCAAATGCAACAGCCCCATCAATAAGTAATTTACCATGCCCGGTATATGTGCCTGGGCCAAATAGCCCTGATATAGTAACAGGAACGGATGACTGCCCCTCTCCGAAAGATATTTCGACCGTTGAACCAACTCCCATATCTTCATAAGAATCTACAATCGAGCGTGAAATTACGATACTATGAGAATCTGTTGGCATCGTTCCCTCCGTCAATGCAGCCTCAACCTTAGCATAATTCTGATCGGTCAGCATATCACAGTTTCCAGTGTTCTGATTGATGTCCCCCTTAAAAGTTGTATGAAGCGTTTGTCTGTTTGCAATTACATCTGTGACACCATCAATAGATAAAATTTCCTGCTTTAATTCCTCGTTCAGTGGATTTCCTGCTGCCATAAGTTCTTCTTCTGGCACTTCTGATTGTAGATAAATTTTATAATCGCCATCTGGAAAATAAAGTCTTGCCCGTGCTTCCGGGGAGCGCGTTAATACAATGGAAGATACCACAAGTAGGATAATTCCGCCCAAACTCAATGAGGCTACAATAGCAACGGTCTTTTTTCCGTCACGCTTAAAATTCGCAATTCCCATTGAAACAGGATTGAGCTTGATAGTCTTTTTCCGGCTGCGGATGTCCTTTTGCGCCGGGGTAAAACGGACGGCTTCAATGGGGGAAATCCCTGCCGCAATTTTCACCGGCTTACGGATGGAAACAGATACCATGATCCAACTGCTTATAAGCGTTAAAATAACCGTTGCCACATAGGAAACAGCGTTAAAACCCTTGGAAAACAGGAGGAAACCGCCGCATACGCCCAGCACTGTGCCAATCAGAATCCCGATACTGCCGAGTTTGCGTCCCTCGTTCTTTACAATCCGCTTGATTTGCTTTGGTGTCGCACCAATCGTCCGAAGCTGCCCGTAGCTCTTGATTTTGTCATTGATGGAAATACGGAAGATACTCTGGATCACAATATAGCCGCCGATCAGAACAATGGCAATCACGCTAGCCATCAGTGCAAAATCAAAGGATTTAGAGGCATAAGCAAAATACTTGTTGTTCATTTTGGGTATAGGAAGCTGATATTCCTCCGCAATCTCCCTACAATAAGAGGTCATCAGTTCTTCGTCCAACTGGTCGCTGTTTTTGAAATGGGCATAGGCACGATACCCAGCGGGGTTAAACCCATCCCATTCTTTCAAGGCAGCTTTGGAAAGAATGATAGCGCAGGTATTCGCTTCTTTTTCGTTTACGCTGTCCATAATGCCGGTAACAACATAATTACCATGAAAGCTCTCGGTGTCTAAGGTCACAGTGTCCCCAATTTTGGCATTGTTTCCATAGGTGGAAAGAAAGTATTCGCTTACGACAACTTCATTTGCTTTTTCAGGAACCCGGCCCTCTAACAACTCCATCTGCGCCTTGGTAATCTCCATCATTTGCGCGTCGCAATACACATAGGACGCATGATAGCCTTGTTCTGAAAGTTCCTCACCCAGCATATAGTAGCCGCCTACGCGCTCAAACTCCGGCAGTCCTTTCAGGGTTTCAATGTCGTTTTCCTCTACGCCCATCCAGACCGCCTCATAAGTATCAACAACCTGATTGCGCTGCATTTGTGTCAGGGAAGTAGATACAATTCCCGTAAAGCAGATCAGAAATGCCGCCAGCGCAACGGCAATCACCACCATCAGATTCCGGCGCTTCTCGCTTTGCAAACTTTTCTTTGCCAGCTTCTTTGTAATGGCGCTGGTATCATTTTCAAAAGGCCATGTCATAGCCTGCCACCTCCTTACTCCACGATCTTGCCGTCCTCAATGCGGACAATCCGATCTGCAAGACGGGCTATGTCGTTATTGTGGGTAATCATCACGACAGTTTGCCGGAACTCCGCACTGGTACGCTTGATAAGCCCCAGCACCTCGGCACTGGTCTTGCTGTCAAGGTTGCCGGTCGGCTCGTCGGCCAGCACGATAGCCGGTTTGGTAATCAGGGCGCGGGCAATCGCCACACGCTGCTGCTGGCCGCCGGAAAGATTGTTCGGCATATTTTTCAGTTTATCTTCCAGCCCCAGCAGGTGAACGATCTCGTCCAAAAACTTCTGATCCACCGTGTCCCCGTCCAGCTCCACCGGCAGGACAATGTTCTCATACACATTCAGGATGGGAACAAGGTTATAGTTCTGGAAGATAAAGCCGATGTTGCGGCGGCGGAAGATGGTGAGCTGTTCGTCGTTCATTTTTGACAGCTCTTTGTCCCGGACAATCACATTGCCGGAAGTAGGGGTGTCCAGCCCGCCCATCATGTGAAGCAGGGTGGACTTGCCGCTGCCGGAGGTTCCCACAACGGCCACAAACTCGCCGTCCTCCACAGAGAAGTTCACGCCGTCAAGGGCGCGGGTGATATTCGGCTCTGTGCCGTAATACTTTTTCAGGTCGATAGTCTGTAAAATGCTCATAAAATTCAATCCTTTCTTTGTTTGTTGTAAATGCGGAACGCTGCTGCGCCGGTGGCCGCCAACTGTACCAGAATCAGCACAGCGAACAGGCCGAAGCTCTCATAGTAGAACAGTTCATCACAAAACAGGAGAACATCACAGAGGGCAGTCAAGGCAACCGTCCAGTGGATGTGCCGGGCCAGCCATTGCCGGAACACCAGCACAAGGGCAACGGGCGGGACGATCAGCAGCGCCAGATTCAAAATCAATGTCGGGGTCAGTTCCATTGCGTCGCCTCCTCACTTTTGTTGATAAGGGTATTGTAAAACCCAAATGTCCGCGAAATGTTACAACAGCCAAAAAAATTCATTGAAAATCGGGGTGAAATGTTACAACACTCGGACATTTCAAAATCAGTCTGCCATTTTGATCCGTTCCACCAACGAATTTCTGCATTGAATTTTTAGACAGATAGCAGAAATTATAATAGGTGTTATTATTAAGCAGACACCGTAAATCAGTAATGGAATAAAAGGAAAAGCATATTGAAAATAAGTTAATCCATTCGCAGACAATATCCGTACTAACAAATACCCTATCAAGGTTCCTACCACAACCGTAATAATCAAGCATGGAATAATCAGTAAGACACTTTCATGCAGCAGCATTTTCTTTAGCTGCTTTTTTGTCATACCGATAGATTCCAATATTCCAAATTCTTTTCTCCTTGTACTGATACGACTAATCAAGGTGTTTGTCAGATTAAAAATGCTAAACATAATGACAAAGGCAGATACTCCATAAACTTGTACGCTGGTATTATGAATCGTATTTGCCGAAGATGCTTTTACCTCTTGTAAGGTTTCCATTACCAAATCAGGGTGTCGGGACAGTATATTATTTAATTTGCTTTCTACTGATTTACCCACTTTTTCATATTCAGGTACGGACAAAGTTAAGGAAGCTGTTAAATCCATATCGCCCCACAACTTTTCTATGGTTTCTTTGGGGAGATAAAAGCCCTCATTCATACTTTTTTCGGAAGTACCGGCAATCAAAATATCTATGCTGTGTTCAGCCCCATCAAACCATCGTAATGTCACTTTTTCTCCTATTGACGGGCAAGCATGATAGACTTCTTTCTGTACACTTGTTCCTAATATAACCATAGCGTCTTGTTTCACCAATGTTTCGTATGTCCAATCAACAGGAAGCGTTTTCAAAATTTCTTCCTGATTATCAGGCGTAATCGGAATAATGGGAATTTCTAATTGTTCATTGTGATACTCAATAATGGCTGCGGTTCTCTCCGTAGCATAAATCTCTTTAACTTCCGGGATTTGTTGCAATTCTTCCATGAGTTCCTGTGAAAAAGGCGTATCAACTTGATACTCCGAAATACCATACGGTTTCGGATTGACTAATGTATTGTGGTTAATCGTAATATAATATTCTCCATCTTCCAAATTCCCCATTCTTGCAAAGGAATCTGGATTCCATGATGATATAAAAGTGGCTCCAACCATAAATAAAATCCCGCCGATTGCAAGCGAGGCAATCGTCAGATTGTGTTTTTTTCGATTCTGCTTTTCGCTCAATACGGCTAAAGAATACGGTGAGAGACGAATATGATTTTTCCTGTTCCGCACTCTACTTTCTTTTAGTTCTGGATTGTTTCCAACATATTTTGTTGCTTCAATAGGGGAAATATTTGAAGCTATTTGTGCGGGCTTGTATACGGAAATTTGTACGATGATAATGCCTAATATTATTGCGAAAATACTTGTGGCTATGGCATTGATAATCGTTATTCCATTCGGCTCTAACAAATATGCAAATATGATACCTACTGTAATACCGGCAGGTATTCCGAACAGGCAGAAACGATACCCCTCTTTACGAATCATCCGCTTAATTTGTTTTTCTGTCATGCCAATAGTTTTGAGCTGTCCAATCTGCGACACTTGATTTGATACCGAAAGGTAGAACACACTGTATATGACAATTCCGCTTGAAAATGCAATAAAAAGAGTAGCTAAAAGAACACCTCCCATTCCTGATCCACTGATAAGTGAGGAACAGAATTTGCTATTAAAATAAAGCTGGTTCCTGCTTATGTCTTGGGATAAAGCCAGACGATATACTGTATTCTCAAAATCAATAAGTCCCATTTCCGTGGCACCATTTACACGAATCAAGGCACTATATGGAATATCAGATAATAACACACCCTGTTCTGCATACGCTGGGGAGACATAAAAGTAAAATGTTCCTGTTTCCACATTATCAGTAAAACCAGTAATGATGAAATCCTCTGTTTTACTCCCTGCCGTTGGTAAAGTGATGGTATCTCCTATATTTAGCTGATACCCCAGTTCTAATTGCACATTTTTATCAATTACAATTTCATTGTACTGTTCTGGACAGGTTCCACTGACTAATTCATAGGATTTTATAATTCCAAAACCAGTCGGCATATAAACCGCTTCAAATTTGATCCCATCCATCAGAAAACTATCACTATGCTTATAGGGTACAATATCTTCAAGATCAGGTTCTTTTTTCAGAACTTCTATCTGTTCTGCTGTAAGCCCCCCGATGGTAGCTTGCTGCATTTGATTCAAAATCTTTTGTTCACTAATTTTGCTGCCTTGTTGGAATAAGGAGATTCCCACAATCAAACTAATTGCCAGCGCAATGGTCAAAACATTAAAAAAGCAAAAAATACGATTTGAAGATACATTGCGTTTTGCTAATTTCTTTACAATGGCGCTGGTATCGTTCTCAAAAGGCCATGTCATAGTTGTATCACCTCCATATTTGATAAGGGTATTGTAAACCCCAAATGTCCGCGAAATGTTACAGCGGCCAAAAAATTTCATTGAAAATCGGGGTGAAATGTTACAACGCTCGGACATTTCAAAAAAATTTACGGCGGGCAGCCGGAAATGGCCGTCCGCCGCGTTCTATTTTGTAGGCAGCATAATGGAAAATTCCGAACCCTTGCCCGGCTCCGAAACCACTTTGATATAGCCGCCCTGCCGCGTTACGATCTCGCGGGCCAGATACAGGCCAATGCCAACGCCCTGCTGTTCGTGTACTTCTTCCTCACGATAAAAGCGCCGGAAGATAGCGGCCTGATTGCTTTCGGAAATGCCCTTGCCGGTGTCGGTTACTTTAATCTCCACATACATTTCCCATAGCACCACCGACACAGCGATTTTTCCGCCCGCCGGGGTGTATTTCACCGCATTGTCCAGCAGGTTAAAGAGGGCTTCGGATGTCCACTTGCTGTCATGGGAAACGGTCAAATCCTCCGGGCAGTCCACGGACACAGCGATTTCCTTTTTCTCCGCTGCATACACGATCCCACTCATGGCCTGCGCCACAGTATCAAAGAGGCGGCCCGGTTTCTTATCCAACTGGATCACGCCTGTTTCCAGACGGGAGGTTTTCACAAGGGCCTGAAAGAGAAAGTCCAGCTTATCCGTCTGGCTGCGGATTCCCCGGATAAAGTCGGTGCGCTCTGCCTCGGCCATAGGCTTTTCCAGCAGGGTGTCCGTCGCCATTTTCAGATTGCTTACCGGCGTTTTCACCTGATGGGAAATATCCGATACAAGGGTCTGTAACTCCTGCCGTTCCTCGTCCACCCGGCGGCGGTTCTCCTGCATGATCTGGTAGAGCCTTGCCAGACGGTGCCCAATTCTGGCAAGCTGGGTTTCGCTGTCCTCTGGGCGCTGGGGCGCTTCATTCCCGGCGATCATGTGGTCTAAGGTCTGGCACAGGTCAGCGGTAAACTGCGACAGCCGCTTTCCAAACGCCTGCGTCAGTACGAAAATCCCCACAAGGGCACACAGCAGCAGCGCCCCGCCTGTCAGCAGCACCGCCGTCTGTTTTGTCACAAAAAACAGGACTATGGTGATCCCGGACATGGAGAGGACAAGCCCTATTGCCACCCGGCCAAACAGCCGCTTTACCGAGAGGTTTTGAACCTTCATTTTGCCTCGCCTCCCGTCCATTGATAGCCCATGCCGTAAACAGTCTTGATGTAGGGTGCGCCGCCGTCGGATTCGATCTTGCTGCGAATCCGGCTGATGGAGGTTGTCAGGGTGTGTTCGTCTACAAACCTCTCGTCTATATCCCACAGCTTTTCCAAAAGCTGCCCACGGGTCAGCACTTGCCGGGGATTTTTACGAAACAGGTTCAGCATTTTGTACTCCATCGGGGATAGGGTCAGGGGCTTGCCGTTTAGGGAAGCCGTCTGCTCCGAGAAGTCCAGAAACAGCCGTCCGTCATCGTAAATGTCCTTAGCCGGTTTGTGGTGTTCCAGCATGGCGAACATGGCTTTGATCTTCCGCTGCAAGGCCCCGATTACAAAGGGCTTTGTGATGTAGTCCACCGCGCCCACCTCATAGCCCCGTATCTGGTCGCTCTCCTGATCGTTGGCGGTCAGGAATATTACGATGGTGTCCGGGTGCTGGGGCTTTATCAGCTTGCACAGTTCAAAACCGTTCCCGTCCGGCAGGTTGATGTCCAGCAGCACTAAATCAAATTCCCGCTGGCGGATGGCTTCGGCTGCGGTTCTGGCATTTAGGGCAGAAGTCACGCCGTAGCCGTCTGCGGTCAGGTTATAGTCTAACATCTTATTCAAAAAACTGTCGTCCTCGACAATTAAAATCTGCTCCATATTCTCACTTCCTTTGCTTTTTGCAGATAGTATAACAGGCAAATGTCCGAGAATTGTTACAAGGACAAATATATTTATCATTTTACAGCTTTTTTATGTGTACTGCAATTTTATAAAAGAAAGGACAGCAGTATCATCAAATTGCTGTCCTTGCGGTTTATTATAGCTGGTAGTGTATAAGCGTGGGTTCATCATATTTGGTGTGGTATCTTTAACTATGGGAAACTCCGGTTTCCCATCTGGATACGGTCCTTCCAGAGACATTTAATATTTCTGCCAACTGCTCCTGTGTAATGCCTTTTTCTTTGCGAAGTTTTTTTAAAAAATTCCCGATTTTTACTTGGTCCACCTCAACTCCTCCTTTCATCATCAAATATAGAATCTGTTATCTGCAAATAACACGACACAAAGCGAGAAATGTCGTATTTTCACTAATAGACACAGTTGTCTATGCGTTTTTCATTTTTTCAATTATACAAACTGGAATTTATATAATTATCTCTCTAACTTTCCCCATTTTATAGGCTTTCCCGCCTGTCCATTAGTGAAATGATATGTAGTTTCCCTTATTTTTACCCTTATGAGATAATCACAAGGGAAATAAGGGAATTTTTTTAATCATTGCCTACCACTTTATCAAGAAGCCTAACTGATTTTCGTTTAGCATCTCTTGTGGAGTGAGCATAGACATTCATTGTGGTACTTACATCTGAGTGTCCTAACAGTTCCTGCACATCTTTTGGGGCAGCTCCATTTGCTAAAAGGTTGCTTGTATAGGTGTGACGTAACTGGTGGAAATGAAAGCCTTCAAATCCCTCTAATGTTTTTGCCACCTTTCTGCAAACAGTCCCCAAAGTAGTTGGAAGTTCCAGACAACCATCCGGTCTTAAACAGACGAAAGAAATTTCTTTATAATCTGCCGGGACTTCCTCTGTTCTGTCTAAGCAATAATATTCGTAGTACACTCTGTTTTTCTCTTTGACCGCTTTGTAGTAGTTCGTGTGATAAAGTTCTCCGTACTGCATTCGATTTTTTAACTGCTCTTTCCGGGCATTACGGAAAATCTCTACCAGCGTATCTCCAAAATCAACAATCCTCACTTTTTTCCGCTTGGTTGGTCCGATGATATATTTGCGCTTTGAGCCATCGTATCGGATGCTACGTCTTATGGTAAGGCATTGTTCTTCCAGATTTACGTCCTGCCACGCCAAACCGCAGGCTTCTCCAATACGAAGCCCGGCATAATAGGCTATCTGGATTGGAAGTATTGCGGCTGGGTTCTTTTTTTTCAGATAAGCAAGCAATCTTTCATAATCTTCTCGTGAAATTGGTTGGATATTTCCGTCCATGTCCTCGTCTGAAAACAAATCAACTTCATCCGTCTGATACCGCAGTTTAATATACTGCATGGGATTAAACGTAATATACTGTTTTGGAAATACTGCAAAGCGGAAGGACTGCTGCATGACTGCGGAAAAAGAATGGATGTAATCTTTGCTGTAACCCTTTCTCTCTTTTCCGTCGGGATGAACTCCCCCGAAGGAAAGCAAATCAAAAAAGGATTGCAAATGCTCAGAGGTTACATTTTTTAATTTCCGTTCTGCCAGCGGATGTTTCTTAATATTTCGGATTGTTCCGAGGTAATTCTCCACAGTACCATTGCTGAGCGTACCTGTTTTTAATTCCTCCTCTGCCCACACATCCAAAAGTTGTCCGACTGTGAGATTTTCCGCTTTGGCAACAAATTTCTTTTTCTCATAATCATCCATTGCCTGACGGAGCAGTTTTTCAGTTTCACTTTTGCTTTCTGTTCCAACGCATTCTTTCTGAACAAGATTGCCGCTTGCGTCCTCTACATAGAAGCGGTAGTACCATTTCTTTCCTTTTTTTCTTACAGATCCTTTTGCCATAATCGTATGTCTCCTTTCGATATTAGACAATCGGAACTGATGAAATGCTTCGTGTGTGTAAGTATATCATAACTCCGGCTGTCTTACTATACCGATTCGGAATCTTCGTATAAGACTTCTGATAAAAGATTTGCAAGCCTTTGCTCTGCTGTTTTTGGTTTCTTGGAATAGAGCCTTACGATGTCTGCCATCTCATTAAAAGCATTGATGGTGTGAGTGATTTCCCTTAAGAACATAATCTCATTATATTCATCATTCGATTCAAACCCTATTGTTTTGGCAATATCCGTCTGACCATCATTCCCCTTGAAGTTTTTGCAGGCGAACTGAAAGGAATCCAAAAACAGACCATATTGTTTTAACATCAGCAGTAATAAATCTTTTGAAAAAGCATCTTCTTCTTTGGTAAGGGCAAGTGGTAACTGTTCCAGAATATCTCCCATCGCATCACGAATCTGTAATTCTCTCTTATCCGTAATATCGGTTTCATATTCATCTGTTTCCCCTTTGAGCCATTCCACAGATACATGGAGTGCTTCCGAAAGACCTTCCAACACCATTTTTTTCGTATTGTCAATCGAACCATTCTCATAACGCAGGATTGTAGAAGCGGTAACACCCATCTTTTCTGCGACATAAGGCTGTGTCAGATTCAATTCCAGACGGCGCTGTTTTACTCTGCTCCCTATCAGCTTGCGTAATTCTTTATCTTTCATGCTGACTGCCTCCTTTTTCGGTATGTATGAATTATAGCATTGTTTTTCTAAAATTGCAATATGCAATATAAAGTTTATTTTTAACATTTCGTAACGCTTGACAAAAAGATGTGAAAAGGATATACTTACATCACAAGAATTGCATAATGCAATTTGTAAGGAGGTGATTATATGACGCAAAGAAAAATTGCATTATCCATCGAAGAAGCTGCTGACTATACGGGAATCGGCAGAAACACCTTAAGACAGCTTGTAGAATGGAAGAAACTTCCAGTATTAAAGGTTGGTCGCAAAGTCCTGATTAAAACCGATATTCTGGAAATGTTTATGGAAGCTAATGAAGGTCGTGATTTGAGGGATAGAGGAAATGTAAAAGCTGTAACAAGAACTGTGGCAAATTAAAAAGGCGGCTTCCAAAGAAACCGCCAAAGGTTCTATCAGACCAAAGCCATGATATACCTACACGCAAGAAGATTATACCATGTGCTTCTTCTGATACGCAACCGAGAACTTATGTTTGCAAAAGAAAGGAGAATGTAATAATGGCAAAATCAACAAAAAGTTATGAAGAACGAATGCTTGAAATGGAAAAAAAGGAACAGGAAAGCCTTGAAAAAGCAAAACGATATGCAGCACAGAAGAAAGAACTTCTGAAACGAAAGAAAACCGAGGAAAGTAAAAAACGAACCCATAGGCTCTGTCAGATTGGCGGTGCGGTGGAATCCGTTCTTGGTGCTCCTATTGAGGAAGAAGACATCCCAAAGCTGATTGTTTTTCTGAAAAGGCAGGAAGCCAATGGGAGATTTTTCTCAAAAGCAATGCAGAAAGAAACCAATACCGATATGGAGGAAGTGTAATGGCAGAGGGGATGAGTTTTTCATTCCCTTCATTGCTTTTTCATGAAGGGCGCACTTATGGACAACCAGAGGTCGTCCCAATAAGTTTGCCACAAGTGGCAACTGGTCTGCGCTCACGCTTGCCGGGCTCGTTCCGTCGGCGGGGCTTTCAGCCAGACCTGCTCATGTCGCAGGAGGCACTCTTCGCCAGAGAGGCGCATTCCATGCAGGCTGCTATGCGCAGGGCACTCTTACGCAGAGGGCGTTCCGGCAATGCTGCTTTTTCTAAAACTGAAAGCAATGTTGCCGGAAATCTATGCCGGATACGTCAGAAAGGAGGAATCCAGACATGGCGATTTTTCATTACACAATCAAAATAGTCGGACGAAGTAAAGGGAAATCTGTTATCTCCGCTTCCGCATATCTCAATGGGGATGTGATGAAAAACGAGGAAACAGGGAGAATCAGTTATTACACTTCTAAAAAAGAAGTGGTCTACACCCGGCTGATGATGTGCGAAAACGCACCTCCTGAATGGCAGATAGTACCAGAAGAAAATATAAAACGCTTTCAAAAATCTGTCCGATACAAAAGGTCAGAAGATAAAGAAGCTGCTTTAAAAAAATTCAAAATCACATTTCAGAAACAGAGGTTATGGAATGAGGTATTGAAGATTGAAAAAAATGCAGATGCCCAACTTGGCAGGTCATTTGAATTTGCCCTCCCCAAAGAATGGAGCAGACAGGAACAAATTCAATATACAACCGACTATATCCAAAAAACTTTTGTAGATAGAGGAATGTGCGCTGATTGGAGTATCCACGACAAAGGGGATGGCAACCCCCATGTCCATCTGCTTCTAACTATGCGTCCTTTTAACCCGGATCATTCTTGGGGAAAGAAAGAAGTCAAGGATTGGGATTTTGTCAGAGATAAAAACGGAAATATCGTGATTGATGAATCCCATCCGAACTGGTGGCAGGATAAGAAAAACCCTGACCGTCATGGAATCCGTATCCCTGTATTAGACGAAAACGGAATTCAGAAGATTGGAGCAAGAAACCGCCTGCAATGGAAACGGGTGCTGACCGATGCTACTGGATGGAACAATCCAAAAAATTGTGAACTGTGGCGGGGTGAATGGGCAAAGGTATGTAATGAACATCTGCCTTTGCATAATCAAGTTGATCATCGTTCTTATGAAAAGCAGGGAAAACTCCAGATTCCTACCATCCATGAAGGAGCTGACGCAAGAAAGATTGAACAAAAGTTTTTTGCCGGGCAGGAAATAAAAGGCTCGTGGAAAGTAGCGGAAAATCAAATCATAAAACAACAAAACACGTTATTGCAAAAGATACTAAACACCTTTGGGAAAGTATCGGGTGCATTATCATTATGGAAGGAGCGATTAAATGACATTAGAAGAAAGCCGGGAAATTATACCCTTAATGGAATCCATGATTGGTCAAATCGAAGAACAGCAGAACCTAATGGCAGAAATGATTCTGGAAATGCAGAACCGGGACACTCAACTCTCTCTTATGCAAAAACAGAATCAGAAATTACAAAAATTAAACAACGAGTTATCCGAGCTGCTCAACATTTTGCCAAATACCGAGGAACTGCTTTCCAAGATGGAAGAACAGAAAACGAAGATAGAGCTTTTGGAAAACGAAAATCAGCAATGGCAGAAATTGGCACAGAAGCTGAACAGCGAAAACAGTTTATTACTGAAACAGAACACCGAATTGCTGAACTGGAACAGCAGATAGAGAAAGGACGTGATATAGATGAACGAATCCAGAGAATCAAAGAACGCCGAACAGTTGGAAGAACTTCTGCTCTTGACCGAGGAGATACAGGCAGAACTGGAACAGAAAGACCAGCTTATCGTGGAACTAAAGACGCAGCTCAACGAATCTCTGACCTTGAACGAGAAATTAAACAAAGAGAACAGAGCATTGAATATTCAATCATTAAAGAACGACTTGAAGATGGCAGACAGAGCATTGCGGATCGAGAAAGAAAAGCTGCGAAGCGCAAACGTCACGATAGAGGATTGTCAAGATAAAATACGCTGCTTAACACAGGAACGGGATTATGCCCGGACACATCAGAAAATCGTAGAGATACCGGTGGAAAAGCCGGTACTCTATGAAAAATGTGAAGCCTGTGACCGGGCAGCCTATCAGAATGCAAAAACGAAATACGAAACACAAAAAGAGCGACTTGCCGGACAGTATAAAGCAAAAACGGTAATGTTCCAAACAACCTTGTTTCTTCTTGCATGGTATTCGCTGATATCCACTCTTTTTCAGGCAATACAGTCAGATGTGTTTCTTTCCGATTGTAAATCATTCTTCAATGATTTAGCATCATTCATACAAACCTTTGTCGGATGGACGATTGATGCCGGGCATTCTGCGGCACAGATTAGTACAAAAATTCCAAATGCTTTTATAGCCGGAATGGTATATTGGTTATTGCTAATATTGATTGTAGGAATATGTATGGCAGGAACAGGGATGCTGGCGATACTGATAGAAATAAAGGTTATAGAATTATATAAGAAAAACTGTTGGGATGTTATTACTCTACTAATGATACTGACAAGTGTTGCTATTGTCATTTATTTTGGAGAATCAATCAAAAAAGTACTGTCAGTAAATCTTCTATTGCTTTTCGTACTTTCGCAGGGCGCATATGTTGGAATTAGATGTTATCTTAAAGTTTGGTTAGAAAAAAGACCATATTAGTATTTTCAACTTACTGTATAGACAGTAAAATTACTCCATACCAGCCTAGTGAAAATTTACTGTATGAAAAGAAGTATTACAGAGAAAAAAGGCTGTAAAAACAGGAACAGCCAGCCCGAAAGAATTTACGGACTGGCTGTATCAGCAGAGTAATGTAATTGTTGAGCTGACCGAGATATGAAAAACTTTCTATCGTCAATTTCGCATTATTGCAATAACAGATTGCTTCTTCCATGAATGAATAAGCAATATTGTCATCAAACTTTCAAGCATAAACATAGCAACAGCAAAAAGAGTAAAAGCAACAACCGGAAATACAAATCCCGTAGACATGCCTGCATTTTTCAAAAATATACCGATTGCATATCCGCCGGGGATTCCAACAACAGCAGTTATAAGCAATGCAATCAAAGTAGTAAAAAGACCTTCCATCATAAATGCTTGCTCCAACTGCTTATTTGTCATACCAATAGATTTTAGTATGCCCATTTCCTGTTTCTGTGATAAAAGATTTGTCACAGTAAGATTGATTTGATTGATGACCGCAAATATCCACAAGATGGCTGCAATCGCATAAGCTAATGTAAAACCTGCACGATTGTCTGATTGGTGTTCTACAATAAAATCTTGAAGGGTTTGTAAGCGAACATCCCTATTGTCAGAAACGAGTAATTTGAGTTCTTGCTCGATTATCTCCTGATATTCAGCTTCTGCTTGTATTTCGATTGCGTATGTACAGTCATAACCTGCAAGTTCTTTGAGCATATTTTCCGGCATTCTGAAAATATAGCCATCCATTCCATCATTGCTGGAAGTGATTGCACCAATTTTGAATGCTTTTGTTATTGTTTTACCACTATGATTTTTGAAATTAAAGGTCACAGTATCCCCAATTTGAGGTTTCCAATGGTAAACATCATAAATACGTTCGGGATCACTTACAACTAATTCTGTATCATCAGTAATATTTCCAGACAAAACCGCTGCATTTAGCGACGCCAAATCCTTTTCATTATAGCCGAGCATCAAGGTGCTATCTGAAATATCATTGTCTGTTGAGAAATCAACTGGTACGGTAGCATAAGTAAATATATTGCTAACTCCCTCTATATCTCCAACACGCTTTACATAATCAGAAAAATATTCTTTCTGCAAGAGAGCATCCAAATTTTCACTTTCGTTTTCTAAATCAATGCTGATTTTGAAATCTCCGTACTTCATATCCCAATAACGAGCCATACTCTCGGCATTAAAAGAACTCTGATAACTTGCTGCAAGGAAAAATATAACTCCGCACAGTCCCAATGATAAAATGGTCAATAGAGATTTTTTTCTGTTTCTGGAAAATCTGATTTTCGCTAAATATACAGGCGTAATACGATGTCTTTTGTGAGTGCGGTAATTTACAATTCCCACTGGACTTTTCAGGGCGGAAATTGGAGAAGTATTCGCTGCAATTTTTGCTGGTTTACGAACACTAATATAAACAAGCAGTATTCCAAAAAGGCATGCGCCACATAGAGAAACAATAAATGCAAATACTGACCAGCCTTTTGATTGCAGACAATAGCTGATGATCGTTCCCATGATACTACCAATTAAAATCCCCGGAACTGCAAGCATATAACCCTGTTTAAGAACTATTTTATAAATTTGCTTTTTACTTGCCCCTATTGTCCGAAGCTGTCCGAACTCAGCAACTTTTTGTCCAACCGAAATATAGAAAATGCTGTAAATTACAAGTGCGGCAGCTAAAAACAAAATGGCAGCAACTACACCATATACCGCATAATTACTGAAGGACAAAGTTGTATTTACATAATCATAGTAACTGCTGACTGTCCAATTATTCAGTCCAGTCTCCTCTGAAATTTGAGATAATATTTCTGTTGCTTCGTCTTTTGTAAGGGTCTCTGCATTTTCAAGCCAAACATATCCATTAAGCAGGTTATTTCCACGTAATTCCCGGCATTTTTCAAGTGAAACAAAAACAGGATAAGCGGTAGAAGTTTTATCATGATAAATACCAACAATAGTATAATTCTTCAAAGTACCATCCAGATTCAACTGAACTATGGCGTTGATTTCCGGAGACTTATTTTCACTGGCAAAAAAGGCATCTGTAACAGCAATTTCACTTGCTTTCTCTGGATATTTTCCGTCAAAGGCAGGAATCAAACTAAGCATGTCATCATCATAATAAATCAGAGACAGTTCTTTAGAATTTTCTTTCACTGTTTTGATATTACAGGAAAGTCCTACACTTTTTACTTCTTCGTTTGCTAACAACTTTTCTTTACTGTCCTGCGTAATGTCAAAGAAAATCCCTTGATGTAATCCTTCGATTTCTTTCTGATTTTGATAAATGATATTTTGCACTGTGAGCAACGACATCATTATCATAGCAACGGCTACAATAATTGCCGAAAGGCAAAATAAGTTTTTCTTCTTATCAAAACGCACACTTTTTCGTGCTAATTTTTTAATTACTGCACTGGTATCATTTTCAAAAGGATAATTCATAATTCCCACCTCCTTTAGCCAACAATTTTACCATCTTCAATCCGTACAATGCGGTCTGCGAGTTGAGCGATCTCGTTGTTGTGAGTAATCATTACAATGGTCTGATTAAATTCTCCGCTGGTACGCTTCAAAAGCCCTAACACATCTGCACTGGTCTTGCTATCAAGATTTCCGGTCGGTTCATCAGCAAGGATAATCGCAGGCTTCGTAATTAAAGCTCGTGCAATTGCTACACGTTGCTGTTGACCGCCTGAAAGATTGTTCGGCATATTTTCCAGTTTATCTTCTAAAGCCAACATATACACAACTTCGTCCATAAATTTCTGGTCTACTGTATCGCCATCCAGTTCCACAGGCAGGACGATATTTTCATATACATTCAAAATCGGAACCAGATTATAATTTTGGAAGATAAATCCGATGTTACGACGGCGGAAAATTGTCAATTCATCATCATTCTTTTTTGCGAGTTCTTCTCCCCGTACAATCACGCTGCCGGAAGTTGGGGTATCAAGTCCTCCCATCATGTGAAGCAATGTAGACTTACCGCTGCCGGAAGTTCCAACTACGGCAACAAATTCTCCCTGTTCCACAGTAAAATTTACACCATTAAGGGCACGAGTAATATTGGGTTCTGTGCCGTAATACTTCTTTAAGTCGATTGTTTGTAAAATGTTCATATTCAAATGCTCCTTTCAAGGCTTTCTATCTGTTGATAAAGCCATTGTAAACCACAAATGTTACACAAATGTCCGAGATAGAAAAAATTTTTATCGAAAATCAGGGTGAAATGTTACAACGCTCGGACATTTCAAAAAAAGTGGTTATATCTTACCTTACAGGAAGCATAATAGAAAATTCTGAGCCTTGCCCCAGCTCTGAAACGACCTTGATATATCCCCCTTGCCTTGTTACAATCTCACGAGCCAAATACAAACCTATTCCTACACCCTGTTGATCGTGTACTTCTTCCTCACGATAGAAGCGCCGGAAGATGGCAGCCTGATTGCTTTCTGAAATGCCCTTGCCGGTGTCGGTCACTTTGACCTCTACGTACATTTCCCACTGAACCACTGATACAGAAATCTTTCCACCTGACGGAGTGTATTTTACTGCATTGTCCAGCAGATTGAAAAGGGCTTCGCTTGTCCACTTGCTATCATGGGAGATTATCAAATTTTCCGGGCAATCCACGGATACAGCAATTTCTTTTTTCTCTGCGGCATATACTATACTGCTCATGGCTTGTGCAAGCGTATGGAATAAGCTGCTGTCTTTCTTTTCTAATCGTATCGCTCCGGTTTCCAACCGGGATGTTTTAACCAGTGCTTGGAACAGAAAATCTAGTTTATCAGTCTGACTGCGTATGCCTTGTAAAAAGTCCATCCGTTCTTCTTCTGAAACAGGCTTTGTTAAAAGTGTGTCCGTTACCATTTGCAAATTGCTGACAGGCGTTTTTACTTGATGCGAAATATCAGAAATCAGCATTTGAAGCTCCTGTCGTTCCATGTCTACCTTGTGCCGGTTTTTCTGCATAATCTCATACAACCGAATTAAGCGGTGGTTGATACGGGCAAAAAGAGTTTCACTATCATTTGACTTTTGTAATTCCTCGTTTCCATCAATCATGTTGTCCAGCGTCCGGCACAAATTAGAAGTAAAATGAGAAAGGCGTTTTCCAAAAATCAGCACCAATAGCCAAATCCAGAAAAACGCACAGAGTGTCAATGTTCCACCCACTATAAAAATTCGTATATCCTGCATTATACCGCCGAAAATACCGGTAATTACCAGCATAGAGAAAACCATGCCAGCACTAACCAGTCTACAAATTTTCTTAGCAGAAAGGTTATTCAGATTCATTTCTTTTCGCCTCCTGTCCATTGATACCCCATACCATAAACCGTTTTGATATATGTGTCGCCATCCGCTTCAATCTTACTGCGAATACGGCTGATAGAAGTAGTAAGGGTATGTTCATCTACATATTTTTCATCAACATCCCACAGTTTTTCTAAAAATTGTTGGCGAGTAAGTACCTGCTTCGGATTTTTAAGAAATAGGTTCAACATTTTATATTCCATCGCAGAAAGTGCTAATGGTTTCCCGTTCAAACTTGCAAATTGTTCCGAAAAATCCAGAAACAAGCTACCATCCTCGTAAATATCCTTAGCTGGTTTGTGATGCTCCAACATAGCGAACATGGCTTTGATTTTTCGCTGCAAAGCACTAATCGAAAAAGGTTTCGTGATATAATCCACTGCACCAGCTTCATATCCCCGTATCTGATTGCTTTCCTGATCGTTGGCAGTTAGAAATATAACTACTGTATCAGGATGCTCTGGCTTGATAAGACGGCATAGGTCATAACCATTTCCGTCTGGTAAATTTATATCCAGCAATACCAAATCAAAAATGTTTGTTTTTAATGATTCAGCGGCTGTCCTTGCATTCAGAACAGAAGTTATTGTGTAACCGTCCAATTCCAAATTATAAGTAAGCGTTTTATTCAAAAGATTATCATCTTCGACAATTAAAATATGCTTCATATTATCACTTCCTTTTCTTTTTGCAGATAGTATAACAGGCAAATGTCCGAGAATTGTTACAAGGACAAATATATTTTTCATTTTACAGCTTTTTTCTGTGTACTGCAATTTTATAAAAGAAAGGACAGCAGTGTCAAATTGCTGTCCTTTCTTTTATCATAGCTGGTAGTGTATAAGCGTGGGTTCATCATATCGGGTGTGGTATCTTTAACTACAGGAAACTCCCTACAACACTATCTCACTTCTTGCTTAATAAAGTTCTAATGAATCTTCTGCATCCACCCACATCTGTAAATTGCCATCAAGATATAATCTTGCATATTCCAAAGGCTCATCCACAGCCAATGAAGTAAGCGCACATTCTGATCCATATGTGGTTTTTAAATTTTTTTCAGCTTCCCAGCAATCAATGCGAAGCATATATCCAGCACTTGTGTAAACATCAATACTATCGTGGTTTATATTATATTCTGCATAAATTGTTCTCATCGTATCTTATCTCCATTTTCTTTTGATAATCAGTTACAGAGTTAAATATCGAAAACATTTCAATCAGTTCACCATGTCGTTATTGTTATATGTTATATTGTGTTATGAAATTTTCTTTCCCTTAATTTTTCCCATATTAAGGTTCATGAAAAGCAATGGGAAAATGTAACACAAGGGAAAGAGTAAGGGAAAGTTCACTTGCTACAAACTTAGTATTTTCAAGGGTTTGCGAAGAATTTGATAATCAAATATAACAGTTATTAAATTTCCTAAAATATGTGAAATATCAACTGGAATTTGGCTATTTCGTTGCAACAATACTTATCCAATGATTTTTTGCATTTGAATACGTTTTGATCTCTGTAAAACCCGCTTCTTTCAAAGCGGCAACAAGTTGTTTAGATGTGTAAATCTTCATACCATTGATCATCTTTGTCCATTTTTCATCTGCGGCATTCGTTCCGTCACTCTCGTTACAAATCAGGAATATGCCTTCGCTTTTCAGCACACGGTTGACCTCGGAAAAGCATTTTACTAATCCTGGCCAAAAGTAAACTGTTTCGAAGGCAGAAACATAATCAAAAGTCGCGTCAGAAAAGGGTATAGCAGATACATCTCCTTGAACTACATTACATTTCCCTTGTTTAATGGCGAGGGCGTTCAATTTTTGAGATTTTGCCACACTAACCTCAGAATAATCCATTCCTGTCACGTGGCCATTTCTACATCTATCAAGCCAGACCGCAATATTTGCTCCGCCGCCACAGCCGACGTCAAGAACTTCAGCATCAGACTTCGTGGAGATATTTGAGAATCCCCATTGCGATAATTTGGCGTGACCGCTGTTCATCATCTTCGTCATCAATTTTCCGCCGAAGCCTTGTGGCTTACGGGTATTTTCAAAAAATCTCATTACAGAATTCCTCCTCCACAAATACCGGTTTTCTTAATTCGACAAACCGGTATTGCTCAATCGTTTTTCTCCGTTAGGAGAATATACAATCCATAAATAAAAAGAACAAGGAATAAAACCGTAGGAATCAATAATCCATTTTCTAAAATACTTATAATCATTCTTCCAGGTGGCGTTACCCATGCAGTTGCTGGATTTTGCATTGCCGCTATTATCATTCCTACAATACCAACAACACTACTTAATGTTAAAAAACCACCTTTTATATTTCTACTCATAATCATTACCTCCTCGTTAAATACCGATTTATCTCTTACATTTTATCATATTCTATCCCAAAACTCTATTCTTAGATTGCCAAAGAGCAGCCTTCCGACTGCTCTTTCTGGCTCCCCAGGCAAGTCTTTCGTGAATACTTCCTGTTGGCATTTGCTCCATTTGTCGCTTTTCTTCTAATGCCTTCTGCTCCTGTATATCCTGTTGTACCGCATCATCTACAGCATTTTCTCCAAGAACACGCACTACCCGGTCATATCTATCAGAAACATCCTGCAATTGTTGTTTTTCATCAAATAACTGCTCTTTTTCTTCACGCACTGCATCTAACTCTCTTTGTATTTGGTTATATGCTTGCTTTGTTTTCTGATATTTGTGTTTCCATTTTTCTACTTCTTCGGCAAGTTCTTTAACCTGTGCAGCCATCGCAGCAATTTTATTTTTCACCTGAGTAAACAGTGGTTTTATTTTCTTATCCCGGTAGGTTGTTGCACGTTCCAATGCACCAGCTTCTGGAAGTAGAGTTTTCACTGTTCCATATTCCTTTATTTCTTTGCTGACATTATCCATTACCGGCTGTAACCGTTCTCTGCGTTCTTCCAGGCTATGCAGATCTTTCTCGGCTTTTTCCGCACACTTCTCAGCTTCCTCTTTATCTTTAACTGCCTGCTCCTTGTCATCTTTTAAAAGCTGGATATTGTGGTAACAATCCGTCTGAAACTGCAATATCATCGTGATCCGGAACGTGCTGAACAGGTCAAACAGATCAAAGGCTGGTAAAAAAATTACTCCTGTGAATAGCAAACATTCGCAGGAGTTTTTTTGGCACCGTTTTGGCACCGCTGGTCTTATTTTTCAATTTTAAATTTATCTTTACTTAGTCTTATTGATAAATTTCCTTTAATCTCCGCATTGAAAATTCATAGATGATTTTACTTTCCACCCAACAGAAAAACCCCGGAAACCTTACGGTTCCGGGGTATCTTACGTTTGGACACAATGTACCTTGCGGTACTCAATATATATTAAATTAGGATGTTATACTAATTAACGATTACTCGATGATTGTAGCAACACGTCCTGATCCTACAGTACGTCCACCTTCACGTTTGTGAGGTTCTTAAAATTCCATTATTTTCTGTGATTTCCGTGTCCATATTTTCTTGTGTTGTGGATTTTCCAGGCTATATTTCTATTCTCTGCATTTTTTAGTATCAAAATGGTATCACAGCGACTTCATTTCTCACTATAATATCTCTCATCTATTTGGTAAGTATCAATGCTCCTAAGAAAACAGCAATACTTAAAATAAAATCCTTTTTCACCAGAAAATCTTTATATTTTACTTCTAGCCAGAGATTCAGGACTGTCGCACATATAAGTATTGCACATCCTAACAGTATTTGCACTATACTGCTGTTTACAGCAAAAGCCATTATAATTCCTTCACCACAAATAATTGTAATTGGTATAACTATAAACTGTTTCACAATTTGATTTTCCGATATAGGAATAAATAAGCCGTCTGTGGCTTTTTCAAGAATACTATCCAGCTGTTGAACCATACTCCGTAAGGTCAATCGAAAAACGGCAAATATACTTCCTAACCATAACATATAACGAATTTCTTCTTGTTGCAAAAACGGTAGCGTCCAACAGAAAGGCATTTTATAAATTCCTAAACATATCGCAAACAAAATCATTCCCATTATTATCCAATTTCTGCCTAATCTATAAATAGATATTTGAGCTTTCCATATCAATGGAAAGTGGCATAAAAAATTGGATACTTTATTTTTTCTCTGTAAATATCTCACCATTTTTTCTTTTGCATATTGATTTAACAATACAGTATTATTAAAATTTTGAGCAATACGTACCTTTTCCAAAAATTGCATCTCATCTTCATACTTTAAAGCATTTATTTCCAGAACACCAAAATCATAAACTAGCATATACATCCATATTCCTATATCTATAATGCACATAAAAAAATATTTAAGCGATATTACCAAGATTATACTAAACAACAGCCATATTCCAATATCTCTTCTTTGATTTGCATGATATATTTTCCATCTCATTAAATTGGTTGTATTTAATAGCAAAAATATTATGAGTAATATAAATAGAAAATTTCTATTCAAATGGATTCCATTAATACAAGCTGAAAGAATGATTGAAAATATAATGTCCTTTAAGGTTAACCCTATATATTTTATTGATATCATTTGTCTTATCCTTTTCTCTTGAATGAAAAACAATGATGCCGGTTTTATTATAATTGCCGGTTTAACATTAATAAAACAAACGCCAAACGAGTATAATATCAAAAATCCAAATACCAGATAACATATTCGAAGATTACATGCATTTATCTTCCGAATTATTGGAAAAAAATTAATCACAATTTGATATCCAACAACAGCTGCCGCAACTACCAAAGACAATATAGGTATCAGCATATTTTCTATTAATCTTTTAGTTTCTCTAATCTTATTCACACATAACAGTTTTCTGTACTCCTGCATAATGCTCTCCCTCACCAATTAAGGACATATATATTTGTTCCAACGAAGTTCCCTTATTCATCTGCTGCTTTTGTAATATTTCTGCCTTTGTTCCTTGTTCGACTATTCTTCCATCATATAAAAAAATATATCTGTCACAAAAATCTTCAGCCAAACTTAGTAAATGTGTAGATATGAGTATCGTTTTATCTTGTTTCTTCAAATTTTTTAAAGTATTTTTGAATTTATATGTTTGTGCTGGATCCAACCCATTAAACGGTTCATCTGCCAGTAGCACATCGTATTGCCGCAACAATGCAAGTGCAATCATAAGTTTCTGCAACGTTCCTTTTGAAAGTGCTGATGGAATTTTGTTAAGGTGCTGATTAAGATTAAATTCTCGAATTAATGAATCAACTGTCACTGAGTTCTCAGGGTACAGTGCTTTAATAAACTGAAGATGCTCCCAAACAGTCAACTCTTCATAGTACACTGGAATATCTGGAATGAACGTCACAGGATTATTCTCTCTTTTAATAGAAAATATATCATTATCACCAATAATAATTTTACCATTATCAGGTTTCATTTTTTTTATCATGAGTTTTAGCATTGTTGATTTTCCTGCGCCATTAGGACCAATTAAGCCTGTTATCTCTCCCTTATTCATTCCAAAATTAATATCATGTAATATTGGCTTCTTATCATAAGCAAAATTTACATTTTCTACATTTACATACATATCTCTCGCCTCCCTGTTTTTCTTATATATACACCTTAGAGGAAGTTTAAGGTCAAGAAAAAAAGAGAACATTTTCTATTTGTCCTCTTTTTCTCAAAAATATCTTCGCATTCTTATTTTGTTTCATTACACACTATAATCCGTAATATTGAAACCACCAAAATCAAACTCAAAATAAGAGTTATTACTTTAAACGGAGCACTCATATATGTATTACATAATTTCAAATATAATTGCACGCACATAATGACTGCAATTACTCCCCCTACAATACAAACAATTAATTTAGAAGTATCGAAAATTTTTTGTATCCTGTCCTGCCGTTTTATTCTCTCCAATTGGTAAATATATTCCTCTTTTCCAGATACCATTTTATCTAACATCTCTTCTGATAAATCAGTCACACTCATATCCATTTTTATCAACTCTTCGCATAAAAAATAATTCTGCCTAAGTCTATTTTCTTCTTCTTTAATTTTAAGCAAATGTGTATTTAAAACACTGGTTAATGCTTCCTTTTCATATAAAATTTTTCTAATATCTGAAACCGGAATATCTAACATCCTTAACATTTTTATACGATTTAACAAAAGAATATCTTCCTCTGTATATTCACGATATCCATTTACAGGATTTCTTTTCGGAATTAATAAATTTTCTTTCTCATAAAATCTGATATTATAACTTGTAATTCCAGTTCGTTTTTCAACATCTTTTATCTTCATTACAGCCTCTTTTATGTTTCGTATTTTTTTATTGCATACAATGTCCCTGACTGCTATAATTTACATCATGGGTGCTATCATAACGGTAGGCGGTTAGTCCTTCAACAGAGGGACTGTGACCCTCTGATTACATAGAAACTCGAAAGAGAATCCACTGGAAAGGAGGGCTAAGCCATGAGTATTGTTGATTTTATTGCAGTAGTGAGCTTCGGCTTAACCTGCTTTGGTCTTGGATATACCTTTGGCAAGGATAATAATAAACCACAAAAATAGCCGCCCTGGTCTGGTAAACTAAGCGGCAATTTTTGTCAAAACATATATCGGACTAACCGTCTATCGGTAGCACTCTTTTTCTATAATCATATTAGCACGCATGTGTGAAAATGTCAAAAATTTTCTTCATTCTTGGTTATTAATCTCCTTGATCAACTGTACTGCCTTCTCTGCATCATCGGTTTTCACGAATATATCCACACCATATATTCCAAATCCAGGTGCCCCATGCATTGCAACATTCGCACCTGCTTCCTGTGAAAAAGCTGCTATTCCATTTTGCTTTAACATTTCTACGAGTTGTTCTGTCTCTACTATATTCTGTGCATTATAAATTTTTGTCCATTCTGCCTTAGATATGGAAGTTTCCTTTTTCTCCTGAACATTTGACGAATTCTGGTTTCTTTTTCGATTAATAAATGCCAAGAGCCTAAGAACAATAAATGCCACAATAGTAATACCAATCAGAAATCCCACTGCTAATCGTGTTACCTGTGTTTCTGTAGCTCCCATTCTAAATAAACATATGCCATAGATGACTGTAAAAATTCCTGCACATATCACACTGGTGAAAAAATCGCGCCATATAGTAGCACTTTTGGGCAAACATTTATCCCATATTCCATTGTACACCATAATAGAAGCATACAGAATTCCTCCTACCAAAGCAGTTGCTGTCTCTCCTAAAACCAAGCGAATATCCACCGTTAATAACATCTGAATAATAATCGCTAACACACTAATCACAAACATTGATGCAAATGCAAGATTTCCAGCCTTTAATGCTTTTTGTTTCACCCATTCTTCATACACCGCCACTTTGTCCAGTGTTTCTTTCATCTCTTTATTCATAGTCTGGCTCCTTTCTCCATCCAGGAGCTCTCTTATCTCAACATCGTAATACTCAGCAAGTTGAACAAGTATACTGAGATCTGGCATATTTATTCCTGTTTCCCATCTGGAAACTGTTCTTGCAGATACCTCAAACTTCTCGGCAAGCTGCTCTTGCGTAAGATTCTTTTCTTTACGACATTGCTTTAAAAAAGCTCCAATCTTTTTTGTATCCATGTCTCTACCTCTCTTCCACTTACAGCTTACCAATATATAGCAAAATTACCACGACATAAAACGAGAATCCGCTAATTTTCAATCGGACATCATATGTCTAAAACAAATAAACGGTATTTTCACCCCGAAAACATTCTATTTTTCTATAAATTAACTTTCTCTTTTATGTCTATCTATAAGCAACAGAATAAACATAACAAACCATATCGCCCATGCAATTAAACAACCAGTTCCTATATACCAAATATCTATAATCATTCCAGCAATAAAAGGAAGTGACATAAGCATCATTCTCTTCCCATATGCCTTACACATAGCATTTTCATCATATTTTTTTCGTTCTTCTGCAGATTTCATATTATAACCAGACAAGAAGTTGGATGCTTGTCCTTTTGACCTATAAAACCATATTCCAAATAAAAGCATAATTACTGCCATTGCAAAATCAAAAATAATATAAATATAGAACATATAATGCTTCCTTTCAGTCGATTCCACAAACTTGAAGTTATTGATCTTCTGAATCCAATCCAAGTTCTTTCAGCTCTTTTTCGTTTTGGATATCTTCAACAGTTTTCTTTCCAGTGATTGCACTGTAGGCTTCTTTGATGCCATTTTTCACTGCCCATTTGATAACGAAATACAGCGCAATCAAAATAACAATTGCGGTTCCTCCACTTATACCTAATTCATTCCACATAATTCAATCCTCCAAATTCCGATTTACCTTCACTTTATTTTACCATAGTGCTTTCTAAAGTGCTATTCTAATATATACAAAAGTGTAAAAGAACGATCTCACACATATACCATGTTTTTCAATATAATCTCTTCTGCACTAACTTTTATATTATTCATTAACCTAACCCACTTCATCTGATCCTGTACCTTTAATTCTTCAGTTACACCCTTTTTTTCTGCCATCTGTTTCATAAGCATTTCCACCTGTTCTCTGGCTTCCTGATCAATCTGATTCAGATGTTCATTCAATTTTCCGGTCAATAACATGTATTGATATCTTGCTGATCTGTGTTCTTTTAAGAACTGCTTTCGTAACATTCCATATTTTCCATATGTCGGTTCTTCTTCTCTTAAAACCAGATCCGGCAAATAGTAATCTCCATGCAACGTATAGCTCATTCCATTTTTCTCATCATAAATCTGTTTTTTCATAGTCTAAATCTCCAATCCTTTGTATTTTGTTTTATTTTTCTTACGTTGTTGGTTTTCAATCTGACTCTTTTGAGTCGCCCATTCCAACTGTTTCAGAACGCTTCCCTTTGGCATTTGCTCCGTTCGCCGTTTTTCTTCCAGTGCCCTTTGTTCTTTAATGTCCTGTTGCACCACATCCTCTACAGTTTCCATTCCCAGAATACGCACCACTCTGTCATATCTGTCCGAAATCTCTTGTAAACGTTGATTATCATTTGATAATTTTCCATTTTCTTTACGCACATCATCTAACTGTTTCTGGATATTATCACATTTCTCAACAGATTTTTGGTATTTGTTTTTCCAGTTTTCTACCGTTTTGTTAAGTTCTACAACTTTTCCAGCTAATACAGCAATCTGATTTTTCATCTTGATAAACAATGGCTTGATTTTATTCTCCCTGTAAGGTACTGCACGTTCAAATGTTCCTGCCTCCGGTAAAAACGTCTTAATCATTCCATATTCTTTTATTTCCTTACTGGCATTATCCATAATCGGCTGCAGCACATCTCGGCGCTCTTCCAGACTTTTTACTTCTTTTTCTGCGTCCTCTGCCCTTTGTTCTGCTTCTTGTTTCTCCCTAATTGCCTGTTCCTTATCGTCTTTTAAAATCTGGATATCTGCTCTGGATTCCGCAATTTGTGCTGTCAGTTCTTCGTTTTCTGCAGTTAGATACTCTTTCTCCTGCTCTAATTTCTGTACTTCCTTTTTCCGTTCTTTTTTCTTGAAGTTATAGACATCCAGATGTTCCTCATGACTGCCTTTCTGTTCCCATTCAATACCATGCTCTTTTGCAATCCCTGCCAGAACTTCTTTTTCATGGTTCATCCACTGGTTTAACTCAGTATCATGCTTATTCCCACCTTGAAATCCAAGACTTTTTAATGCCTGTTTCAGCGAAACTCTGGTGTCCATTCCTTTTCCTTTCCAATCAGTTACATAAGGAATAAAATCAATATGTAGATGTGGCGTAGCTTCATCCTGATGTAGATAACAACCAAATACCCGTAGCGTTGGATTCCGTTTCTGGAAGTCCTTTACATACTCATCCAGTACTTTTACAGCCTGACCTCCTTCTGCTGTTCCGACAGCCATATCTTCTCGATTTCCAATCTGGAAAATCACTTCATGGAACAATTTTTCCTGTTTGCCCTGCCGGATTTTTTCATAGTAATTTGTAATCTGTCGATCTTTTCTTTTCCCGATATTATATCGTTCTACAGCTTCATCAAACAGTTCTTTATAAACTTCTTTTAAATTCTCATTCTGATAGCAAATATTTAATTGCACTCTGTCTGAATCAACATTTTCTGCTATAAATTCCCTTCTGTTATGAGCCAGAGAACCTGTCCCGATCATACCACTAATTGTTCGTTTCAGCGTCATGTTCGTCACCCCACTTTCTAAAACCAGTGCCAGACATGGCACATAAATTTGTATCTTTACCAGCTATAGTATAAAAAGAAATCTTCGCCGGATACGGCGGTTTTGTTACTTTTGTCAAAAGTAACGCAAAAGCACTTTCGACAGCCGTTCCGTCCATCAAAAGTACCCTTGCGCCCTGCCGGGGGCTATTTTATCTCTTTCGTTACTCTCTCGACTAAATTATTCCGGTATTCTTGCCTGCACATATTCCAGATCTCCACAGTATGGCGTTCCAACCAGATACCATTCTCTTGCTGGATTCATCTCCATTCTTGTCCTTACCCACTTATCATCGACCAGCACCTCAAGACCTTCTCCACAGTGAAATCCCGTATCAATCCATAAGTCTGATGCCAACAACCCATATCTGTTATTGCTACTGTTATATCCTAATCTTCCCTGTTTCATTGTATCTTTCTCCCTTCTTCACAACTATCAAATTTACAGCCGTCTCACATTCCAGCCACAGTTTTCCGTCTGCACCTTACCAACTTTCTCCTTGTTTACTTCTCACAGGTGCGTGACACGCTCCTGTAAAAAGATAATCAATAAGAACTGTTACCATCGAAAGCTCTCTTGCATTCCTTTTCTGTCCAGATACTCCTGCCGGAACTTTTCCCATTCTTCTTCTGTTGGTGCAGTTTTGAATTTACTGTATACCTCACGATTTACCATTGCATCCAGCTTTTTCTCCAGACCTTTTCTTATATCATCTGCTTCCTGTTCCTGATCCAGTAAATGATATTTTATAATCTTTCCAAATAACTCCTCTGGAATCATAACGTTTTTCAAGCTCTCACCTTCTTACAATTTATGTAAGGACGCAACACTGCAATGTCTTTACAGATTGCAACCTTGCATTTTAATTCCGCATTTTCTATATACTCTGCAATGTTGCACCCTTAATTTATTCCGGCTTAACTTTATCTAAATCCCAATACCATGAATTGCCGATTCGTCTTGCCTTAATTTCAAGTTCCTTTTTTGCATTTTCCAGTGTTCTTTTAGAAATATTCAAATCTTCTGCCATATCAAAGATTTCACTGCTTTGCACAGAAGTTGATGTTTCTGCCAGTTCCCTCAGCATCTTCTTTGCCTGTTCCAGTTTATTTACCTTTGGCGCAATTCCACCAAGCACCTCATCTGCTGTGATTTCATAGTCACCTATCCACTCAAATCCTGTTTCTGTCAGGCGAAATGCTTTGGAATGCCCAAATGCAGCCAGATTATTTTTAATCTGAACCACTGCTCTTAAATCCGGTTCTCCCTCTATTCTTCCTACCAGTAATACGCTTCTGGCTACTGCAAAAAAGTCAATCGAACCCATTCCTCTATATGCAGCTTTGTTTCCACCAGCTTTATTCATGTGTCCGATTAATAAAATTGCACATTTGTATTTTTCTGCCAACAAACTCAATCTTTTCGTCATATCCCTTGCTTCATTTGCACGGTTCATATCCATTGTTCCTCCAAGGTATGCCTGAATCGGATCTAAAATAAGCACTCTCGCACCAGTCTGTTTGATAGCAGTTTCCAGTCTTTCATCAATCATGGAAAGTGATTTTTCTGTTTCATCTATAACCATAATTCTTTCACAGACCGCTTCTGCCAGCTCCAGTCTGGGTTTTACTGTATCTGCCAGTCCATCTTCCGCTGTCTGATAGATAATATTCACGGGTTCTGTTACTTTCATATCGTTATCCAGACCTTCTCCTTTAGACAATCTTGCAGCAATATTTAATACCAGCGTAGTTTTTCCATCACCGGGATCTCCCTGAATAATCGTTAATTTTCCATAAGGGATAAACGGATACCAGAGCCAGTCCACTGTCTGAGACTGGACATCTGACATCTTTATCATTTTCAATTCTGTTTTATTCTCATTTCTCTGTTCCATAAATTCCTCCATTTTCCCAACTGTTCTCGCCAGTTATCTGTTGTTCTCTGGAAGAATCTCTGCTATAATCAACTTGTCTAGGGTTGACATTTGTGGATTCGTCCTCATTTGTCACATTGCTCCGGTTGTTCGTACTTCCGGAGCTTTTTATATTTTCATCATCCAACATATCTGCCACTACTTTCTGCTGATCTGGATATAAGTGCCCATAAGTATTCAATGTAATGCGAATGTCCGTATGTCCAAACCTTTCTTTAATCATCAATGGTTGCACTCCCTTATTAATCAGAAATGCCGCATGACTGTGACGAATGTCGTGTACTCTTATCTTTTTTACTCCGGTCTTTTGAACCACCTGTTTTAACTTATGCTGTACCGCTTCATGAACCATTGGAAAAATCCGTTCATCTTCGGGCAACTCATACAGTCTGCTAATATAGTCCTGAATCTCTTTTTTCAGAAATTCCGGTATGGAAATCGTACGGTTCGATTCTTCTGTTTTGGGAGATGTAATCACGTCCTCTCCATGCATACGGTAGTAAGTTTTATTGATATGAAGTAGATTCCTTTCAAAATCAATGTCAGCAGGTGTAATGCTGAGTGCTTCGCCTTCTCTCGCTCCTGTCCAGAATAATAATTCAAACAGCACATAATATTTGCTTCCCGGTTCTATTCCGGTCATAAACTGCCGATATTCTTCAATTGTCCAAAACTTCATTTTCTTTTTTGAAGTCTTTCCCATACGTTTTACTTTGTCACAGGGATTATCTGCCAGATTGTAGATATTCTTCGCATGATTGAATAATGCCGTCATCTGATTCTGTATTGTTTTCAGATAATCATCTGAATATCCTTTTTCAATAATCGTATTCTGCCACTGGATAATCTCTGCTGGTGTAATACTGTTCATTGGTCTGTCCTTAAAATACGGTAACAGTTGAGCCTTCATCGTATCTCTTTTATTCTTGATACTCCTGTCCTTCAATGACTGAGACTTGTCTCGGAAGTAGACTTCTACAAACTCTCCCATTGTCATATCCATGTCTGCTTTCGCTGTTCTTTTATACTCCGCTTCAAAATTTAATGCTTCTTTCTTAGTGCGGAATCCTCTTTTTACTTTTCGCTTTTTGGCTCCTGTCCAGTCCTCATAATAAAATGAAACATACCAGGTTCCTCTTTCTTCATCTTTGTATGCTGCCATACTTTCTCCCCCCCTTTACATTGCAATCTGGGAATATCCATAAAATTTCTTTTCCCAGAATGCTCTCGGTATCTTGCCCGCAACGGTCACATATCCCTGATCTGCAAGCTCTTTGTTCAGTTTGCGAAGTAGCTTGTAAGCATATCCAAGTGAAATCCCCATGCTCTCTGCAACTTCTTCCGCTGTAATCATATAGTTTTGTCTCTGCATATCATTTCCTCCTTGTCTATAATTATCATTTTCACTGATACTATATCATTTAAAATAATCATTGTCAATGGTTTTTATCTGTGTGAATGATATTTTTCTATATTGTTGATTTTTATCATTTGTGATATACTAATCATAGCTTTTAAGGAGGTGGATAATATGCAGGAATCATCTATTTCAGAAAAAATAAAAGAGCTACGAACTGATCTGAAGATGAATCAAAAAAACTTTTCCGCAGCTATTGGTATACGTCAGTCAACTTTATCCAGTTATGAAAATGGTGTGGTTACTCCCTCCAATGATGTGTTATTGACTATTGCTCAGAAATTTCATGTCTCACTGGACTGGTTATTTGGATTATCTGAAAATAAAGTACAGATTTCTACTCTCAGCGATATTCTTTGGGTTTTACTGCAGATGAATGAATCCAATGAACTCCGGTATGAACTGGATATAAATAATAAACTTCCCGGTGGTATAGAAACAGAAACACAGAAATGGTATGCCGGACTTCGCTTTTATGGAAATGATCCGGAACATTCTTTAAACGCAGATATGTGTAATTTTCTTGCTGATCTGCAGGAGAACAGAGAAAGCCTGGAATCTTATTTCACAGGCAAAGATATGTTTGATATGTGGAAAAAGCAAACGTTGGAATACTACACTTCCAAACCTGTCACCCATAAAGAAATTGAAGAACTGGATTTTGAGACACGAATCCGTAAACGAGATGAACTTTTAACACAGAAATTTTCCAATAACGAACAGAAATAGTATCATAACAGTATCACAGGCAGATATGCGAAGGTTTTCATTTTCTTCCCATACCTGCCTGTTTTTAATTTATTCGCTATTCTTTACAGCCTTATTTTAATCTTCTGTTCAACAGAAAAACCCCGGAAACCTTACGGTTCCGGGGTATCTTACGTTTGGACACATGTACCTTGCGGTACTCAATATATATTAGTCAGTGATTACTCGATGATTGTAGCAACACGTCCTGATCCTACAGTACGTCCACCTTCACGGATAGCAAATGTAAGACCCTGGCTCATAGCGATCGGATGAATCAGCTCGATTGTCATCTCGATGTTATCTCCAGGCATGCACATCTCTGTTCCCTCTGGAAGGTTGCAAACACCTGTTACGTCTGTTGTTCTGAAATAGAACTGCGGACGATAGTTGTTGAAGAATGGTGTATGACGGCCACCCTCGTCTTTAGTCAGAACGTAAACCTGAGCTGTGAATTTTGTATGGCATGTAAGTGTTCCTGGTTTAGCAAGAACCTGTCCACGCTCGATCTCGTTTCTCTGAACACCACGAAGAAGTGCTCCGATGTTATCACCAGCCTGAGCCTCATCAAGAAGTTTACGGAACATCTCGATACCAGTTACAACAACTTTACGAGTCTCCTCTTTGATACCAACGATCTCAACTTCCTCAGATACGTGAAGAACACCAGCCTCAACTCTACCAGTTGCAACTGTACCACGTCCTGTGATGGAGAATACGTCCTCTACAGGCATTACGAACGGTTTATCTGTGTCACGCTGTGGGTCCGGAATGTACTCATCAACAGCATCCATAAGCTCCATGATCTTGTCTCCCCATGGGCCAGCCGGATCCTCAAGAGCTTTAAGAGCAGAACCCTGGATAACCGGAATGTCATCTCCTGGGAAGTCATACTCGGAAAGAAGATCACGGATCTCCATCTCTACGAGCTCAAGAAGCTCCTCATCGTCTACCATATCACATTTGTTCATGAATACAACGATGTAAGGAACACCTACCTGACGGGAAAGAAGGATATGCTCTTTAGTCTGAGCCATAACACCGTCTGTAGCAGCAACAACAAGGATAGCACCATCCATCTGAGCTGCACCTGTGATCATGTTCTTAACGTAGTCAGCATGTCCTGGGCAGTCAACGTGTGCGTAATGTCTACGCTCTGTCTGATACTCAACGTGAGCTGTAGAAATTGTGATACCACGCTCTCTTTCCTCTGGAGCTTTATCGATATCCTCAAAGTTCTCTACTACGTTTCCTGGAACTCTCTCTGCAAGAACTTTAGTGATAGCTGCTGTTAATGTTGTTTTACCATGGTCAACGTGTCCGATGGTACCAATGTTACAATGCGGTTTTGTTCTCTCAAACTTAGCCTTTGCCATTTTAAAATGTCCTCCTTAAAACTTGGCTCTATCAAAATTAGAGCATTTTTTCAGATTTAAACTTGCTAACCTTGATTATATTGCAAACCAAGGTTATTTGCAAGCATTTTATTATTTTATATCAGATCAGTCCTTTTTGGAAAGGATCTTCTCCTGTACAGACTTCGGAACCTGCTCATATTTCTCGAAGAACATAGAGTAGTTACCACGTCCCTGTGTTCTGGAACGAAGGTCTGTAGCATATCCGAACATCTCGGAAAGCGGAACATATCCACGGATCATCTTACCGCCGCCGATATCTTCCATACCCTCGATACGTCCACGACGGGAGTTGATATCACCGATAACGTCACCCATGTAATCCTCTGGTGTAGTAACTTCGACCTTCATGATTGGCTCAAGAAGAATCGGAGCTGCTTTCTGCATAGCATCCTTGAATGCAAGAGAACCTGCAATGTGGAATGCCATCTCAGAAGAATCGACTTCATGGTAAGAACCATCGTATACATTTGCATGTACACCAACTACCGGGAATCCTCCGAGGATACCAGCTTTCATAGCTTCCTCGATACCTTCGCCAATTGCCGGGATGTATTCCTTCGGAATAGCACCACCAACAACTGTGGACTCGAACTTGTACAGCTCTTCTCCGTTGGCATCCATAGGCTCGAATTTAACTTTACAGTGACCATACTGTCCACGACCACCAGACTGTTTAGCATACTTGCTGTCTACATCAACAGGCTTGGTGATTGTCTCTTTGTAAGCAACCTGAGGTGCACCAACGTTAGCCTCAACCTTGAACTCACGAAGAAGACGGTCAACGATGATATCCAGGTGAAGCTCACCCATACCAGCGATAATGGTCTGTCCAGTTTCCTGATCTGTATGAGCACGGAATGTCGGGTCCTCCTCAGCAAGCTTAGCAAGTGCCTCACCAAGTTTGCCCTGTCCAGCTTTTGTCTTAGGCTCGATCGCGAGCTCGATAACTGGCTCCGGGAACTCCATGGACTCAAGGATTACCGGATGCTGCTCGTCACAGATTGTATCACCTGTTGTAGTGAATTTGAATCCGATCGCTGCAGCGATATCACCGGAGTAAACCTTATCCAGCTCCATACGTTTGTTAGCGTGCATCTGAAGAATACGTCCAACACGCTCTTTTTTATCTTTTGTGGCATTCAGTACATAAGAACCGGAGTTCATTGTTCCTGAATAAACACGGAAATAAGCAAGTTTTCCTACGAATGGGTCAGTCATGATCTTGAATGCAAGAGCGGAGAACGGCTCATCATCAGATGAATGTCTCTCAACTTCGTTGCCGTCAAGGTCAACACCCTTGATAGCCGGGATATCTGTAGGAGCCGGCATATACTCAAGGATTGCATCCAGAAGTTTCTGAACACCTTTGTTTCTGTAAGCGGAACCGCAGCAAACCGGTACTGCTGTACACTCACATGTAGCTTTTCTGAGGACAGCTTTCAGCTTGTCTACAGAAGGCTCATCTCCCTCAAGATACTCCATCATGAGGTCATCATCCAGCTCGCAGATCTTCTCGATCAGCTCTGTATGATAAAGTTCTGCATCTTCCTGCATATCCTCCGGGATATCAGTAATGGAGATGTCATCACCCTTCTCATCATTGTAGATGTATGCTTTCATCTCGAAAAGATCGATGATTCCTTTGAAGTCATCCTCTTTTCCGATCGGAAGCTGAAGGCAGATAGCGTTTTTACCAAGACGAGTCTTGATCTGCTCTACTGCACCGTAGAAGTTTGCACCAAGGATATCCATCTTGTTGATGAATGCCATACGAGGTACATTGTAGGTATCAGCCTGACGCCATACGTTCTCTGACTGCGGCTCAACACCACCCTTAGCACAGAAAACGCCGACAGCACCATCAAGTACACGAAGGGAACGCTCAACCTCAACAGTGAAGTCTACGTGTCCTGGTGTATCAATGATGTTGATACGATGCTCAAGAGCACCTGGCTTTGGCTTGCAGTTCTCCTCAAGAGTCCAGTGACATGTTGTAGCAGCGGATGTGATTGTGATACCACGCTCCTGCTCCTGCTCCATCCAGTCCATTGTCGCTGTACCTTCATGAGTATCACCGATCTTGTAGTTAACACCTGTGTAATAAAGAATACGCTCTGTAAGAGTTGTTTTACCAGCATCGATATGCGCCATGATACCGATATTTCTGGTTCTCTCTAATGGATATTCTCTTCCTTCTTTTCCAGCCAATGAATTTTCCTCCTCGAATTAGAAGCGATAGTGAGCAAATGCTTTATTTGCCTCAGCCATCTTGTGCATGTCTTCTTTTCTCTTAACGGATGCACCTGTGTTGTTCATTGCGTCCAGAAGCTCATTAGCCAGTCTTTCTTCCATTGTCTTCTCGCCTCTCTTACGTGAGAACATTGTAAGCCAACGAAGAGCAAGTGCCTGACGTCTGTCTGCTCTTACCTCGATCGGAACCTGATAAGTAGCACCACCGATACGTCTTGCTTTTACCTCGAGAACTGGCATGATGTTGTTCATAGCCTCTTCAAATACTTCAATTGCTGGTTTACCAGCTTTTTCCTCTACTCTGGTGAATGCACCGTATACAATTTTCTGAGCAACACCTTTCTTACCGTCTAACATGATGTTATTGATAAGCTTGGTAACCACTTTGTTATTGTACATCGGGTCAGCCAGAACGTCTCTTTTCTGAGTATGTCCTTTACGTGGCACGTTACTTCCCTCCTTAATCATATTGATTATATCATCGGTACTCACGCAGTAAAACTATTGCATGTTCGCACTGGTAAGGTCCTATATTTAACCCGCAACCGACAGGGTATATGGAATACCGTACAAATCCTTATAGTCTTCCGCTGTAATACATTAGATGAATAATATCTTTGTAATCCTCCTGATTATCTGCAATCAGGAAGCGGCGTAGATTTCTGATCTACAAAAATTATTTTTTAACTTTAGGTCTCTTAGCTCCGTATTTGGAACGAGCCTGTTTTCTGTTAGCGACACCTGCGGTATCAAGAGTACCTCTGATGATGTGGTATCTTGTACCAGGTAAGTCCTTAACTCTTCCTCCACGGATAAGAACAACGCTATGCTCCTGAAGGTTGTGACCCTCTCCTGGAATATAACTTGTTACCTCGATACCGTTGGAAAGACGAACTCTGGCGATCTTTCTAAGAGCTGAGTTAGGCTTTTTAGGAGTAGCTGTTTTAACAGCAGTACAAACACCACGTTTCTGTGGAGCAGCCTGATCAACTGCTTTCTTTCTTAAAGAGTTGTATGTTTTCTGCAGAGCCGGTGCTGTAGATTTTTTAACAGCTGTCTGACGGCCCTTTCTTACTAACTGGTTGAATGTTGGCATTCCATTTCACCTCCCGATTTATTTCTCCATGGGCTTTCCCATGGGGCCTTGCGGTTGCTATTTACAAATTACGGCATGCGAAAATATAACGTTTCATTCGCACGCTTGCTCATTATAGACCGTAAATACAGGGCTTGTCAAGGTGTTTTATAAAGAATTTTTGCTGATTTTACAGGGGTTTTACACGGTTTTCTCCATAGATGTCACAACCTGCCGGAAATACCCATTTTTCTTCTGCTGATATACCAGAGTATTCCCAGTATTCCTGCTATTAATATAGAAAGAACTGCTCCCGCCTGCAGCCCCGGAGTCCGATATTTCATAGTAACCGTATGTGTCCCGGCCGAAAGCTTTACACCGGTAAGCCCCTGGATGCTTTTCCCATCGACCTTTTTCCCATCTACATAAATCTGCATATCAGGATCATAAAATATGCTGAGAAGGAGCATTCCATCCTTTGCTGCAGCTATGGTACCCTTTCCATTCTTCAGATCCATCTGCTGGGAAGAAAGCATTTCATAGATCTCATCCAGGTCCGATTCCCGGTAAGTTCCCAGAACCGCTTCCTGCATTCCGGTTTCCGCAGTTACATGCACAACCGTATCCGTATCATAAGTGCCAAGATCCAGGAAATTATTATTCCAGTAATCGGATTTCTGCTCCTGGCCGTTGATCGTTACAGTTTCCGGCTCTGTCCCCGGAATATAGAGATACCCATGCTCCCCTTTTTTCAGCGAAATATCAAAATCCACAGTCCCGGCCCATACTGCTTCTGAAGACACCGTCTGCATTTTGTACAGTCTTTTTCCCGCAATACCGCTGAGCAGCCGGTTCTGAACTTCAAGTGGATCTGTTCCTTCCATTACATAGTCCAGTACAGAATCACTGACCATATATCCTGCTTTCAGTGCTCTCGGATTCTCATAGAGATCAAAGGACTGGCTTTCTCCGATTTTTTTATAAACAATATGAAGCTTTCTTGTATTCCTGCAAAACAGATATCGTATTCCCAGAAGCATATCCGTCACTTCCGTGGATCCTGCATACTGAAAACGATTTTCCAGATTTTCAAAGCCCATGTTTTTTACAAAATCCCACATTTCCTCTGTATTAGTAGAGGAATACATAGATATCCCGTTCAGCTGATACAGCATCTCTTCATTCCTCACAAGAGGATTTACGATGGCGGCACGGTAATCCACCTGATCCACACCGGCAGATTCCAGTAATCCACAAACCTCCTGCTCACTTTCCACATAAATATCACGGTTTGCGGTTCCATTATCTGTAATACTGACGATTCCGTGAATTCCTGTCTCTGCAAGGATCAGCACTGCCAGCACCAGACATCCCAGCTTTCGGATCTCCACACAGCAGAAGGCATGACCGGACAGTTTTCCACAGATACACCGTTCCGTCCACATAACCAGAAAGAATACTGCAAGAACCCCTGCTGTAAGCAGAAGTCCCCAGATATTTCCACTTTTGATCCCCACAACGATACAGAAGCCCTCTGCAGCGATCAGTCCGGCAAAAATTCTTCCTGTGCTTTCATTTTCCACATTTCCCCATGCATCACAGGACATTTTCAACAGCAGAAATATCAGGATGAACACAAAACGATTGGGGATTCCCACAGGTTTATGCAATCCGTGAAAAAGCAGATTCAGCGCTGTGATATGGATCCCCGCAAAATACAAAACGATCAATATACCTGTTACGATTTTTTCTGCTGTGCGGATTTCTTTATTCAGAAAATAAATTCCGGCAAAAAGCAGCACTGCACAGCCACAGTAAAGGTTCACATCTCCCTGGTCGCCGGATTTTACAAAGGACAGGGAATCCTCGAATAATGCGCCCAGCTGTTTCCAGATATCTCCGTACACTCCCGAAAGTCCGGTGCCTGCCTCTTCCGCCGCTGCAGTTCTGGATACCGCAGCAATTCCGGGGATCAGTGTGATTCCTGCAAGTCCGGCTCCGGCAACAGACGCCCCGGCAAATTTCAATAATGAAAAACGGATTTTCTCCGGCCGTCGACCGGATTCTGCCGCAGCCAGCTCTGCCAGATAATAAAAAGCAGCAAATGTGCATAACATAAATCCCATATAATAGCTGGTTAAAATACAGTACCCCAGCACCAGACAATACCCTCGCCATTTTCCGGTATGCACCAGCTGTTCAATAAGATATGCAAGCACCGGAAGAAGCATGATACAGTCCAGCCACATCACATTGCTGTAATAGCCTATAAAAAAATCAGACAGTGCGTACATACAGCCAAGAGAAACTGCCATACTTCCTCTGCCCGGATATTTTTTCCCGGAATACCATGCCATGGATACGCTGCAAAGCCCTGCCTTGATCAGGATCACCGCAGTGACAGCCTCGTTTACATACATGAATTTCATAAACAGCAGTATTAGGAAGCTGAACGGACTGCAGAGATAATAGCAAAACAATCCGTAAAAATTATATCCCATGGCATGTGCAGACCAGGTCCAGCCCGTTCCCTTTCCAAGCTGCTCTGAAAGTTCCCTGTAAAAGGCTGTATACTGATGGACTCCATCTACCACCAGCGCCGAATTTTCTCCAAAAGGATAAACACCCTTCAATGCAAAGCCCAGCGTAAAGATCAGCACCGGAAACAGAAACGCCAGGAGATAGATCCACCCTCTGTTTCCCTGTTTTTTGTTTTTTTCCGCTTTCTGTATTCTTATTGGTCTCATTTCATTTCCTCGTCTGTCTGTAGTAATTCCAGTCCGTTCTGTTCTGGACAGCTGAATTATCTATCGGCTGTTATTTTCTGAAATACTGTTATTTCTTTTCCGTCGTTTTTTCCTACTGTATCATGTTTTTGTGAAATTACTGCGAATTTTTTCAGAGCAAAAGAAAAAAGCTGTCACATCCTTGGAGACACAGAAAACTCCGCCGACGTAACAGCTTCTTTCTGAAGGAATCTGTGTACGCTGATCCACAGATCTCTTCATGGGTGTAATTATTAACTTTATGTGATGAGTTTTTTAGTTCCCGGCCTGTATGATACGGATATTCACATATCCTGAGGTGGCTGTTTACAGGTTAAGAACTATTATGGATATATGATAGCATGGCCATATACATTTGTAAAATTGATATTTCGTGTTTATAATATAGAATATTTTAATATTTATCAAACGGATAAAAGCCTCTACCACACGGTAAAATCCTGTTTTTATAAAACGGTATAGCCTCTGGATTTCAGGCAGGATCTCACTTCCATGATATCCTCGGTATGGAATACCATGATCGGCTTGCCGGAATCACGGTTAAAGGAGAGGTACAGATAATCCACGCTCACATTACTGTCCTTCAGTGTAAGAAGCAGATCATTCAGATTTCCAGTCTTATCCTCAACCTCCACTCCGATCACCTCGATCACGTGGCAGAGATATCCTGCAGCGATCAGAGCCTCCATTGCCTTATCCGGCTCCGAAACTACCATTCGTACGATTCCGTACTCTGCGCTGTCATTGGTCACAGAGCCCAGAATGTTGATATCCTCGTCCTTCAGGATACCGGTAATGTTCTGCATAACACCCTTTTTATTTTCTGCATAGATGGATAACTGTTTCAGCATGATAAAATCCTCTCTTTCCTATGTGCTTTATTTTGCTGTTCTATCGTATGATAAATCTTCGCACATCTTATCAGGTATGTCAACCAGAGCAAGCCGGATAATAACACAGACATTCATATTTTAGTTTACCCGGCTCCATAAACACTGATATTTTATGATCAACATTTAACCCGGCCCGCCTGTTCACCGCATGTGAGCATGGAGATATTTTTCCCTAGTAGCGATACCTCCCCGGATATGTCGCTCCTGCTTGTTTACATCCAGTACCTTGCGAACTTCTATGGCCAGAGCCGGATTGATCACTTTCAGGCGTTCTACGCAATCCTTATGTTTGGTTGTCACTAATTAGAACGGTTTCATCTAAGCCTAAATCACCGAAGATTCGTAAGTAAATATCTACGTTACCATCCTTGTCTACTTCAATTTTCTGGATAATCCGTTTAAGCTGTGCATTGGTCATCTGGTGAACATCGGAAATATCTTCAATCTCTTTAAACGTGCGATTCAAGATTATTTCCAGTTGTTCACCTTTTGTCAGGTGATAAGCAACCATTTTCAACTCATTCTCCAGACGCTCGATTTCCTGTTTTGTGCCGCCGATTTTTTCATTCAGTTCCTCACGTGTAATGAGGTCATCGGTGTACATATCCATGTATTTCTGACGCATTTTTTGAAGCTTGTGAAGCTGTGCGTTCAATTCCTTTTCGTAATTCAGGTTCTCATCCTTGGCTTTGTAAACCCTCTGGAATTCGCCTGTTACGTGACGAATTACATTTTTCTTTGCTTTCAGCAGCTCGGAAAAGTATTCGGACAGAACTTCAATCAACTCTTCCTCGTCCACTGTCTGAGCATTCGGGCAGCTATCCGCCCCACGTCCATTATGACCGGAACATACCCAGCGAATATAAGTATTCTTATAAGTACGAACAGTTCGTCGAAATGACCAGCCACATTCCTTACATTTAATCAGAGTAGAAAACAAATACTTATTGCTCTGCCGTTCCTTTGTTAATTTAAAAGTCTTGCTTCTGCACTCCAAAATCTCCTGTGCCTTTTCATACATTTCCGGCTCAATAATCCGCAGTTCCGGACGTTCTGTTACCATCCACTCCGTCTCGTCTTTTTCCGTTCTCTGTCCAGTCAGGAAGTCAGCTACTTCCTGCTTGCCGTTGATAATTTTTCCGGTATAAAGTTCATTCGTTAAAATCCGGCACGTCGCATTCTGGCTCCACTGGCAATTACGCTTTGTTCGGATACCTTTCGCATTCAGCATGTTTGCAATCTTGGCGGCACCATATCCTTCTTCGATATACCATTTATAAATCTGCCTGATAACAGCTGCTTCTTCCTCGTTGATTGCCAAATTAAAGTAATCTCCAATGGTTTTATCATATCCGTACACAATATTCGGAACTCGTCCTTTTTCAGCATTCATTTTCTTGCCGAATTTCACACGCTTTGAAGTATTGGCACTTTCTTCCTGCGCCAATGCACCGAAGATTGTCAGAACAAATTCACTGTTTCCCATGCTGGTCATGTTGGCCGTCAAAAACTGTGTCTCGATTCCTAATGCTTTCAGTTTGCGGACATTCTGCAGAAGGTCTACAGTATTTCTGGCAAAGCGAGAGATGTCCTTTACTACTACCATATCAAATAGTCCATGTTCAGCATCAGCCATCATGCGTAAAAATTCTTTTCGATTTTTTATTTTCGTGCCTGAAATACCCTCATCTGCATATAATCTAACTAAGTTGTCACCAGTACGCTGGGTGTACTCAGAGAAAAATTGCTTTTGAGCTTCCAGACTGTTGAGCTGATCAGCTTTATCAGTGGAGACACGACAATAAGCAGCTATATTCATATCTAATACCTTTCTGTTATATTTAAGTCGTTCTGTTACAACTTTATTGTACCATCTAAAATATAATTGTAAATAGCAAAATAAGGAATACCCTTTCTTCAGAATATTCCTTATATGCATTACTCTTCGATAAAAAAATTTTCTAACAATAGCATAATGGATTGTTCATCAACATTACCTGGTTCTTTTAAATTTTTTTTCTTTTTATTCAATAACAAATATGTATCTGTAAAAACATCTTGTATCGTCCCAAGGCATTTATCTTTTGCTAATTTAACCATCAACTCAAGAATTACACGATCCACATAGATATGCAAATGTTCTCCTAACATTTGTATTCGTTTATGGCTTTCCCCTGCATGAACAATAGCATTTCTAAGCCTATATAAGCGATAAAGATGCCATTCAATTCTTTGACAATACTTTTCGGAAAGATGCCATAATTTTTCGCGATTTTCTCTTTGCTCATATAAGTTATATATTTTATAACGTATATTGGGATAATACTTAAGCTCATTCGCAAAATAATCTTCTCGATATTTCTCATATTTTTCAAGAAATATAAAGCCTGCGATTTTACAAATCTCTTTATCGAATTCTGTTATATCTTTAAGCAACAAACTTACTTTTCGATTACCTAAATTATTTTTCAAATCGTCAAGTATATTAGAAAATATGCATTCGAAATAGTCATTTTGTAGAATGGAAACTATATTATCAGTAACGCTTTCAATTTTGGATTTTGAACTATCTGTAACACTTGCAACCTCCAACGCTGACCACAAATTAAGAAATGCATCATTTAAGTCTTGTTGATTTAATGCCGCATTATGCAAATCAACAATCTTATTAAGCTGAGAATAAGTTTCCTTTCCTTTTTCTTGGCATCCCAAAACAATTGTATCTATTTCAGTTTTAAAATTTTCTCGTGGCTCAGGCTTGATACTTTTATACCCAAACGCTTTTACGGGAAGAATTATTCCCTCTTGGGTATCTTGTCGAATTACCAATCCGTTTTTACCTATTACACTGATATTATCATTCAAAAAAACTTCTAAATATCTCAAAAAAATTTCTAATGCAGAATACGCTCGTTTCATTGCTGAATAATTATCATATGCCTTTGTTTCCATAACCCCTATAAAGGACTTTTGCTTTCTTTTAATCTGTTTAAAGCAACCATCATCTTCAAACGAAATATGCAATCTTTCATTTAACAACTTTTGATATGGCTTTAATTTTTCATAAAAAACAAAGTACACTTTGTATTTACCAATTTCAAAATCAAACCTATTCAAAAAAATCTGTGCTTTTTTTTCTGGATCATTTATACTTTCCTCAAATATATTTCTCAGGAATCTATATATATATTCCGATGAATATCCATGCCATAGCAAAAAAGCAAGCCAAGCACGAAGTCCTTTTTCAATTTCTGTTTTACGGTTTGATTCCGACAAATTTTCTTTCAAGTATTTACAACATATTTCATAGTACTTTTTCTTTGGTATCTTATTGAATATATAATGTACCGCTGTTCTTTGATCTTTATCTAAAAATTTTGCCATCTCTTCAATAACTTCATATTTATACAACTCTCGAACAATAACGTCTGTCATTAAACTCGACTTAATCTCTTTTGCAATTATATCTAATTGATATTGCTTAATACTCCCTTTCACCACATCTTTTTCAGTATCAACATATTCTTCTAATAATGTTTGTGTATTATGAACAGGCGCTTTAACAATATCATCTGAATAATGAAACAACATTTCTTGTAGTCTTTGAACAAAAAATAAATATCCATCCTTAGTAGATGTCCAATCTTGTGTAATATATTTCATTTTTCATCCCCCTCGCATTTTTGTAAATCAATCATTTTTTTATCAAGTACCACTTTGCATACCTATTAGTTCCTGTTGTAACAACAATTCCATCCTTTTTCATTGCCTGTAACAAATTAGAAACCTTCTTCGATTTCTGTTCATCGCTAAGTACTTCTGGCAATGCTTTTTCCAGTACTTCCATTAAATCTCTTTTGCTGGCTTCTCCCATTGACTGAAGTGCTTTTATAATTAACTGCTTGCAAATATCATCATCTAACCCTTTATTTCGAACATAAGCAGCTTTCTGTCCGACAATATCTGCCACCTTGAAAGATACAAAAACATTAGGATAACGTCCTTCCACAAGACCTTTTTTCTTCAAATCCTTAAAGCTTTCTTTAGAAACTACTTCCTGTTTCTGAACTTTATCCAACAAAAATACAGTTCTCATATCTAAATCTTCATTGGAATATAAAAGCTGAGTATAATTCTTATCCAATATCTTTCCGTACACAGTCACTGTAACTCTATTAATTGTGTTCAAATCATATGTCGGCAATGGGAAGCATTTATCACGCTGTATCTGATACATCATTGGTATTCCCATTGAATTTGTATCAATCATATACAGATTTACCATTGCGTTACACAAAAACACATTTCGATAATACGGTGGTTTATATCCCGGTTCCAGTGCTTGTTCAATAGTTTCTGGTATAAAAGCCCCCTCATTGATAAATACCAGTCTGTCCTCAAATTCCTCTACGTTGATTTTTCCACGCAAGCGATAGTCCTGATGAGCAATACAGTTATTAATAATCTCTTTGATCAGCTCTGGTTCATATTGATCTACTTCATCCGGAAACAAAGTCTGCTGTCCGGCAATATAGCGATACTTTACATTTCTGATCCTGGAATATACCTTATCCACTGCCATTAACATCGGTATATCAAAATGTTCATAAGCTTTTACCGAATTATCTGCATTATAAAGTGTCCAGGTAATTCTAGGAATAAAGCCATCAAAGAAATATTTAGCCTCACTTTTTCCTAATAACAATAACGCCGTTCTGGTTATTTTTCCTTTTATTGTAATACCAGCTTTATTTAAAACCTCAATATCAGACAGTTTCTTTAAAACTTCCTGTGCTTTTTTTCGATCACTCTGACGTTTTGAGAAAAGTTCTCTTGCTCTTTTAATCGCTTCTTCATCCAAATCTTCTATGGTAGCATCTTCTACAATTTCTTTTGACCAATCCATTCCTATCTGATTTCTAAGTAGATCTACTTTATTCATCGGAAGCGGCGATACAGATTCATGCTCTCTGGCATACGCTGCCCCTTGCCATGTTGTCGGAATCCCCCTAATAGCTGGAGGAATTTGAAATGCTATCACTCGACATTTTTCCATTGTCAGTTCGTATATCTCCAGAAATGTCAATCGTTCATTGGTTCCATTTACGATTTCCTTTTTCAAACTTTGCAGACTTCCCTGTTTCCGAAATTCCGTTCCTACATATCGTTTATCATCCGAAATTCCGAAAATCAGCCACGCCTCCTGTAATCCCCGAAGATTTGCTTCATTGCTAAGTGCAGAAAAATATTTACCAATGTCATTAAACGAATAATTTGTGCGTGCTTCTTTAAATTCTACAACTTCATTTTCAAAGGATTCTATCATGCGAACAATCTTTTCTTTTAATTGGCTATCCGTATATATCATATTCTTCCGCCTTTCAAAATTTTCTATGACTAAATTCTATGACTAATCTATGACTTTCTAGAACTAATTTTAACTGATTTTCAGACAGAACACAAGCAATAGCAAAAAAATAAAAGGCATCCCACGCGCTACGCAGGACACCCTCCATCATGTTTTGGTTCATTGGGAAGCTCATCCGCTGCTTCTTGTATTGCCTGTTCCACCTTACTTGCATTTGCTTCAATCAATATCTTTAACAGATAGTCGGCGGTTACTTCCGCAGTGTTTGGATTATGGAATCGATAATTAAGTTTTCTCTTTTTCATAGCGGAATTCCCACCTCCTCCCGTATATCCTTGTCCATAACTATGAAAATGTTCTTTGAAATAGTCCTGCTAAATGTCATTCCTGTTCAACTTAAATAGATGCCAGTCAAAGGGGCATCCCTGTTGTAAACCACCGCTGTAAACAAACTCCAAAAAATCTAATTCTTTTTGTTTTTTCAGTTTTCTTTCCTCAATACCAAATTACTCTTATATATCTGTTTACTGTTTACAAATTCTACAACTCAAAGCAATAACCATAGATAAAAGCGTAAACAACACGCCAACTACCGTAAACCTGACTGGCATTTTACTGGAAGGATAACTCCATCTGCCGGGCTTCCTCCTCAGTAACCGGATGCCAGTCATTTTCATTTTTTAAGTCTTTTGCGTCTCGTTTACAGTTTTCGTTTACACATACCCACGAACGCTGTGTACCGTAATCCTTGAATCTTGTCATCGTCCCCTGTTTCCAACCCACAATGCTTGTATTCATGATTTCACAGATGCGGTCTGTCTCCGCCTTCTTCGGCTTTACATAAGGATTGTCCAGTGCCTCTTTAAAAAGCATCAATGAACAGACTTTTCTGTCTTCATGTTCATCCAGCCATGCCTGTATCATTCCGGCTTCCGTATCATCCGCCATGAACTCCTGCCGCAGTTTATCAAGCTGTGTTTCTGTTTCCTTTGAAAACGCCAGTTTAAAATTCCCATTACGGTACAACATCATTGCTTCCGCCCACACCTGATCAATATACTGTCTGGATTCCTTCTCATTTTCGAGGATATGAACCTCCATCTCTGCCCGGTTCGTCTGAACCGGAACGAATCTTCGATTTCCGGTACGGTCAAACGGCAGGAATCGCTTAATATTGGATGTTCCTCCAAATACACATTGTCTCGGACGATCAAGAGCATATACTGCATAAGAATCCCGATAAGTCTCTTTCTGCCTGCTCAGAAAGCTCTTTGTTTCCTCAATACTCTTGGAACGTGCCGTTGCAACCATTTCAGACATTTCAATCATCCAGTGACCGCGAAGCTGACAATAAACTTTTTCTGAATCCAGCTTGCCAATGTCATCAGTGAACCAGTCATCCTTTACTGCCATGAAACGAAAAAATGTAGATTTTCCCACGCCCTGACCCCCGACCAGACAGAGCATATATTCAAACTTAATTCCGGGGCGGAACGCACGGGCAATAGCTCCCAGCAAAAACATTTTCATACTTTCATAGGTCAACTCATCCACAGGTGCACCAAGAAAATGATGCAGCACATAGCGGATACGTTCCTGCCCATCCCATTGCAGACTGTTCAAATAATCCCGGACAGGGTGATATTTGTTCCGATCTGCCTGATGGACAATACTTTTCTGCACAATCTTATCCATCGTCAAACCGTAAGTCTCTTCCAAATAAAGCATAATATAGTTCAAATCCATATCTGTGAATGCCGGGCTTATCCGTTCCCACCACACGGGTTTTACAATGTCTGTCTGCTCAGTCAAAATATTGTGCCGGAATACATCTTTTAACAGAGGATCATGTTCTAAAATTAGCTTACAGTTATGCCGATTGTTTTTCACAGCACCCTTCTGTGTCATTTCCAGTTGTTCTCTGATTTCCTCTACTGTCAACTCCGTTTCCATTATATCCATTACTTCGCACAATTCCTGTCGTGTCTGTGGTGATAAAGTCTGAAATTCTCTGTTCAATCGCTGTCACCTCCTTCCCATGAGCCACCACTACGGCAACTCGTTCTTCTAATGTGCCTGATAATAATGTATCCAACAGGTACTCTGTTTCTGATATTTTTTCCAATGCCTCCATAAACAGCGGATGCCAGACATCTTCCACCTGTTTCGGAGCACACTCTTCTTTCCACTGTTTCAACAAATGCAGGTAATCTGCCAGTGCACGGAAATATCTATTTTCTGCCTGCAGATACCTCTGTTCCTGTGTTAGCTGTCGTTTGATTTGTTTTCTCTGTGGCGGGCTGTGCCCCATGTTCTCATAATGTATAGAAAAATCTCTTGCCAATTTCTCTGCCGCCTCTTTTGGTTTTAAATTGTACAAGTGTGCCGTAAAATCAATCACATCCCCATCTGCCTGACATCCGAAACAATGAAAACGCCTGTCCACTTTCATGCTTGGATTCTTGTCACGGTGAAATGGACAGACCGCCATTCCATTCTTGTTTACCCGTATTCCATAGCTTTCTGCAGCCTGCCAGGTAGTCACAGACTGTTTAACTGCTTCAAATATATTCATCCTTTTCCTCTTTTCTTTACATCACAACTCCATATCGTTCCTTCCCAATTTAGTTCTTCCTTCGTGTTCCCATCGCTCTCGGTTCTCCTGTTCCGCAGTAATTTTTGCTTTTGCCAGCCTATCCAGAATGGAACTTCTGGCTTTTTTCTTAATCTGTTCGGTATTCACCTTTTTGACTTCCGGTTTTATCAGCGTGGTCTGGATTGTTTTAACTGCTGTCTGCATAGCTTTTGTAATTTTGGTAATTACTCCGTCCAATCGACTTACAGCATAAGTTCTTTCTTTTTGGGAAGCCTTGCGCTCAGGGGAAAGCACCCACGCCTTTGACTGTTCTACCAGACGAATGTCTTCTTTATGGGTTTCCACTCTGACCTCATCCGTCACAACCTCCACAGCTTTGTCGTAAGCAATATCTGAAACTTCATCGATCAAAGCTTCTACTTCTTCAATTTTCAGAGTAAGTGTATCCAGTATTTCTGTCTGGTTTTTCATCTGTTCCTTTTGCTTAAACAGGATATAATCCTGCTTTTCAAGATAATCTCGCCCTCCATAAGACGGTTCTTCTTCCAGATGCAACCCGTATTTTCGAGTTATATCAAAAAGCATTGTCCGGCAAATAGCATCAAAAGTCTGCTTTCGATTATTATTGCGGCCTTTAGGTTTATCCGGTTTTGGAAGTGCAATCCCTAATTCTTCCAGTGCTTTTTCCTGCTGGGGACAGATTTCCCCGTACTTATTCTCACAATCAAAAACATGACGTTCATGAATGTGCGGCGTTCCTTCGTCCAAATGCAGTGCCCAGTCCAGAATATGGACATGAGAACCGAACCGATTTGTGAACTGCTTTGTAAAGTCCTGTACGACCGCAAGTAATATTTCATAGGAAACAGATTCTTCTACTGTTCCTATTTGAAAAATAGTTTCCTCTGGACAGGTTTTATTGTTCTTTAGTAAATCTTCCACAGATCGGTTACGCTCTGTATGACGGGTTCTTGCATTTCTTTCATTCTGCGCTTCTATATATTTTCCATAATGTTCCTGATAAAAAGTACATTCAATTTTCTCAAAACTGATATCCTGAGAATCTTCTTCCCTGTTCTGCATTGTGGTATAGCCACGGTAACAGTCCCAGTAAATATTTTCTCTGACTCTTCCAGCATCAATATGTTCACTGTTTTCCAAGTCGAAACGGCGATCATTATGCCTGGGATTATAAGTGCCATTTTTCCCGGAGCGTCCATTGTGTCTTGTTGCTTTCAATAATTTTCTTGCCCTCCTTTTTCACGTTTTTCCAAATTAAATAAGGCAGCGAAGCTGCAAACCTGCGTGAATTTGCGTCAGGTAATACCCAGTACGAGTAGACGCACGCATCAACTCACTGGGCAATGGCTGCCGCCCTTAACCTGCACAAAAGACTTCGCTCTCCGCTCTGCTCCAGATTTAGTTACTATTCTCTGGCACCCTTCCATTCCCCTTTGCCATCCATTCGAAAAAAGCAATTTTACTAACCTTAATTAATCTGCCGCTTCGAAATGCCGGAAAACCGGGTGTATGAACCAGTTCATAAGCCGTTACTCTGGAAATCCCCATAATCCGCTGAATATCAGCCACATCCAGTACAAGAGGCAGTTCATCATAATTGTTTAATCTCTTATTTTCACTCATGTTGTTCCTCCATTTTTGATCTCATTTTTTAGCTTCTCATTGCCGTTTTATCTTTCCTGTTTCCTGAGTCATACTGCTGTCAAGGCATACAACACGTCATCCATTCGGATGCGCTCACTTCTTTTATCGAAGGTCATGGCGGTTTATCTCAGGTTAGACGGTCATAAAGTTGTCAAAGTACACTGCATAGTACGAAATTACCATGCAATCGTATCTTATCAATCTCATCTTGACTTTTCAATACTTTCGCGATACCATAAATGTAACTAATATTATATTTTTTAAAATTACCATACTAAACAGGAGCAAATAGAAATGGCTTATCAATTTATAAGGCAAGAACCTTGCTACGACCACATCCTCTTCGTTCTGGCATTGGATAGAGACAAAATGAAGGAGCGAATTTTAATCGGAACGGAACAGCAAATCCGTTTTCGACTGGACGGAAATAAAGATAACGATGTCATATATGATATAACACGTCCTCTAGGACGTTTTCTGATAGATTTTGAATATGATAAAGAAAAGAACTGGAATATATATGGACTTGCTCCCCTACGTGATGCATTGCACACTAACCGTTGGAAACAGCCTGCACTGGAACAGACTGCTGGTGATTTTCTGGCAAAAAAATATCTCACCGGTGATCCGGTGAGAATGTATGCTACATTCCGTATTTGGAATGAATATCTTGTTACAAGGGAATATCGTGACCGTAATACTGCCTGTGATCGTTTTATAGAAAAAATCCAAATTTTGACTCAGGCATTCCAAACAGAAAATGTCATGAATTTTAATTCTGATACCGGAAAACCAGAACGTTTTCATACTGGCAGTCTTTATTTCCGCAACACTCCTGCTGAAATCACTCGACTTGAACTTTGGTTTCCGGATAATAGGCGCAGAACAGAATGCGTAGCTGCCTACAGCTCTTTTTATCCGCTTATCACTTATTACTTGAATCGGCTGAATGACTGGGGCCTTTGTTTCCGTCAGTGCAAAGTCTGTGGAAAATATTTTCTGGCAAAAAACCAGCGTTATGAACTATGCAGTGATAAGTGCCGTAAAGCACAGGCACTTCAAAATAAAAGGGAATTTGATGAACGAGCCAGAGAAAATAACTATGATTTGCTTTATAAAAATGAATGCCAGAATTGGCGTAATAAAATCAATAAATCCAAAAAAACTGCTGATTTTCCGATTGAACGTCTGGAAGAAATGAAAACTGCGTTTGACCTTTTTAAGAAAGAAGCTCTGCGGCGTAAGAAAGCTGTAAAGGCAGGAACAACCAAGCCAACGGAATTCACGGACTGGCTGTATCAGCAGAGCAATATTATCTTGAAACTCAGCGAAATCTGAATCCATCCCTGTAAAGGAAAGGCAGCGAATTTACTCGCTGCCTGCCCTCTCATTAAACTTGTATCCTACACCCCAGACGGTTTGAATATATACCGGGTTGCCCGGATCATCTTCTATCTTCTCACGAATATGGCTGATATGACTCATGACAATATTGTAATCGCCAGAATAGGCTTCTTTCCAGACTACATCATAAATCTGCTCCTTACTAAATACCCTTCCTGGATTTTGTGCTAATAACTGCAGGATTTCAAACTCAGTGTAAGTTAATTCTATTTTTCTATTATCACGAACAACTTCCCTCCGTTTCAAATCAATCGCTATACCCTTATGCCTTATTTTCGATTGAAGTTGTATTTCCTGAAAAAGGAATTTTTCTCTGCCGGAATCTAACACGGAAATAACAGAATTTACCAACTCTTCCTCATCTCCCTCGAATGATACCAGCAATATTTTTCCCACTTAATCATCCTCGTTTCATTTAGCACTAACTTAATGCTTCGCCTCTGAATTATATTCCGCAAATGTTTCCGTTTCCGGATTAAATTCAGTAAATAATTCCTGCATTCTATTTTTGCTTACTTTTTGAAAGCTGCTAATCTTTCCACTTTTGTCTCTCGTTACTTCAATGTACATAGTGCCGTTGCTGTTAGAAAAGATTCCCCTTCCCTCATCATATAAATCTGCTATAATCTTACCATTATAAACCCAGTTTCCTTGAGCATCACAGGATACTCCATAATCAGCATACTCCTGTGGAACAGCAATATTAAGACCTTTTCCCTCTTCACTGCTATATTCGCCCATGTCATCAGCCGCTATGTTCTCACTTCCTCCTTCTTCAAAAACAGATCCTTTCATTTCATCTGCAGTTACAGCTTCTCCGCCGGAACTTTCAACCAATGCCGCCGGTTCTGACCAAAAATCATCTGATAACGGTTCTGCCTTTACGTCTGTGATGGTGCCATAGTTTTCCCTTTGCACTTCAACTCGAAGCGTACCTCCACGTTTGGAACTTATTGTATAAGTACCCGGCTTAAACTCATCCCGGAAATATCCAATGGTCTTTCCATCATACATCAGAAATCCTGTTTCTTTCTGGTAAGTTATTCCCGCTTTTGCATATTCAGAAAGCTGTTCTTCGCTGAATACATTTTCATTACTGTCTTTATTTTCGGTGACCGTTTCTGCTTCCTGCTTCGCATATTCTATATTTTCCGGAGAATATGCCATTGTAATTCCCACTGCATCATCAGATGATTTCGACAACTTCATCCCATCTTTTATTTTTTGAAGATTATCCTCATAAAGTGCAATCGTCTCATCTACCTTTTCCTGTGTCCATACAAACCATCCGTCGCCGCCTGTATAAGCTTTTTCACCAATCATAGACTGCAGAACTTCTTTTTCCTCGTCCAGCCATTTCGCATACTCTTCTGCTGTCCACCATTCCACATCCGAACTTGAAAGTGGTTCATCTTCCCGGATATTCACTTCGTTTAAAGCAACTGTTGTTTCACCGTTTTCCTGCGCTGTCTCTGTATTTTTCTCCAAGGATGATGCGGAAGTTGCAAATCCACCTGTCACGCCAATTACCAATACTGCACTTATCATTACTGCAAACTTAGATGTCTTCTTTATCTTCATAATTGCTCTTATCCTTTCTTCAATCGCATTTTTACTGAAACTGTTACATAATGGTGTCAGTCCGCTCTTTTTTTCTTCCATAGATATTAAAGCAGTTGCATATACCGACTTTATATCCATTCCAAATCTGCGGACTACGGTTTCGTCACAGGATAATTCCAAATCTCTGTTAAAAAGAATATACATTACCCACACAAGCGGATTAAACCAATGAATGCATACTGCAGCAATCATTATCAGCTTTGTAAGCATATCAAGCCGTCTGATATGCACATATTCATGTTCCAACACATAACGAAGCTGATAAATATTTTTCCATTCTGTATTTTTTGGCATTAAAATAACTGGGCGAATCACACCATAAGAAAGTGGTGCAGCTATGGTTTCTGTCTGCCGGATGGATAGACTCCTTTTTAGTGGATGTTTTTCCTTCCATGCTTCCAAAATATCATTTTCAACAGGCAGCGAAAATCGAAATTCCCGATAGCATTTTATATAGGAAACCGCAAAAAATCCAAAACAAAGTAACAGACCTGCCAGCCATATTACACTCAAAATCGAAATGGATTCTGTTCTCTGTACCATAGCCTCTGATAATCCATTTGCTATCTCAGGCATATTCCCATGAATGGGTAAAAATGTTGTCGTTTGCGCCGTTCTCACTGGGTTTATATCAGAATAAATACTCTGCAACAGAGAATAAATACTTGTGACTGATTTTATGGAAAATGGAACTAATAACCGTATTAATGCAATCCACCATAAAATCAAAAATGTTTTCTTCGGTAATCTGTTGATAAGCACAGCCCTTAATACCACAATAAGTAAAATAATAACCGTTCCCAGAAAACTCATTTGCAGCAGGCTCATATACATCACCTCATTCCAATTCACTGACGATCTGCTTCAGGTTCTTAATCTGCTCCATAGAAAGTTTTTTTCTGCCAAGAAGTGCCGCAAACAACTTGTCAACAGATCCATCATATATCTTATCAATAAGTTCATCTGTTTCCAGATCCTGTACCTGTTCTTTTGCTATAAGCGCATGGCACATAAATCCCGGTTCCGTTCGTTCAATCGCGCCTTTATTGATACACCGCTTAATCAATGTATACGTTGTGTTTTTATTCCAGCCGACTTCTCTGTTTAAAGTATCTGCAACATATTTCGCTGGCACGTCACCATCCTTCCACAGAACATCCATTACCTTTAATTCCGAATCAAAAAGTTTGATATTTTCCTCTGTCACTTGTTTCGCCTCCTATAAGACTACAGTAGTCTGTTCTTGTTTTCAGACTACCACAGTCTTATAGCATTGTCAATCATTTTCTGTCGCTAGGAAAAGAAAAACAGCCAGCCTTTCGGCTGACTGCTCCATACTAAATATAAACCATTTCATTCAGTACAATTTCTTCTGCTCTGTTTCTAATATTATTACACCGTTGTACCCAAAGCATAGCATCTTTCCGCTTCAATTCCTCCGTCACTCCCTCAGCCGCTTTCATCTGATCAACAATACACGTAAACCGTTCCTCCGCTTGTTCGTCCAAATCCTCCAGATAGCTCCAAAGTTTTCCGGTCAGCAGTAAACTGGAATATCTACCGTAGCACTGCTCTTTCAGATACTCCCTATGCATCTGTCCGTACTTACCGATAGGTCGGTTTTCCTCCGGCAACTTCAAATCCGGGATGTAATAGTCCCCGACAAGCACATATTCGATGCCATTCTCTGTAATTCTTGGTTTCAGTTCCTTCATGGTTCGTTCCTCCTTGATTTTGTTTAATATATTGCCCAAACGAACCGTTCTATTTTGTTACTTCTATATGTACCGTACTCTTACTGATCCCGAATTTCTTAGCTGCCTGCCGCACCGTAGCCTTTGTTTCAACAATATATCCTGCGATCTCAACTGCACGTTCTTCAATATAATCCTTCACTGCCAAGCCCCCGAAGACGCTTTTTTACAGTGTATGCATGAGGAAAATGCGATATGTGTTTCGTGCTACCTATGTACAGATTTATTTTTTTGTTAGTTGAGGAATATTATCTAATACATTTATAATATTGCTTGTACCAGTTTTATAGTTCTTTTCAGAAAGTTTTCTTGTATTAATATTATTAATTTCTTTTCTTATTTTAAAGCCTGCCGCTTCCTTTTTCTTCTGACTATCATTTACACTATGCCCAAGATATACCTGTTCTACATCTTTACAAAACCAGACAAATTCTGCTTCGTGGTCATCGCAGTACTTCTTCGCCTTTTCCAAAAATTTCAAATCCTCCGGATTATTAATATACTCATCACAATCAAAGCAATAGATTACTTTTGATTTATTTGTTTTTGAAGTTGCACGATATTGCGAAATATAACCTTTTATCTCTCTTTCTTTTTTATTACTACTATAATTTCCTCTTCCATCCATATACACAACGCTTAATTTGACTTTTATACGATCATATAGATAAAAATGTTCAATAGTCTCTTTAATATAAATCCAGTCTGAATTACATTTTTTATTCGTTTCTACAACAAATATCAACTGCACCCCCACTATTCATCCTCCTCACCAACTCCAAAGACCCCTATAAAATCAATAGAATCTACATTAAAAGGAGATCCTTCTATCATTCCATTTCGATAAAGTTTGGAAGGAGAATAATTTCCATTTGTAACCCAAGAATAAATTTTATGATCTTCGGACAAGAAATCAATTGACTTCTTATGCTGTTTCAAAATATCCATAGGACCAACATTATGTGTCGTAAAGCAAAGCTGTCCTTCTCCATATTCCATCAAATACTCCAATAATGCACACAAATAAACATCATGAAGGTTTGAATCGAGCTCATCAATAAAAACAATACTGCCACGCACCATTTCATTTAAATATGCAAATAATTTAATGAGTTTCTTTATGCCCGTACTTTCAAATTCTGCATGAATTTTATAATCTTCATAAACCATTATCAAATCACAAATCCATATATTATCTTTTTCTTTCCTGTCAATTTCAATATTCTGCAAATCCGATTTGAAAATACGCAAAAATTCATACAGCCTATTAACTGTTTTTTCAAAATGTGAATATGAAGCTTCAGGAACATAGTTTTGGGTAATTTTTAATACATTAAGATGATCACTGTCCATTTCCAGTAAACTATTTATCCATTCATCATTTTCTGTCTCATGTTTTTCTTCATTATAATATTCCATGGAATTTCTGGTAACATATTCTCGATGATCATCAGATTCATCTACATACACATGTAGTTTCATGCCTAAAATATTGAGTATAAGAAGGCTATTCCAAATAAAACTTTTTTCTTGTTTACCTTCCTTTAATGAAGGAATAAAAAACTTTTCATAAAACAATGAACTCATAGATGACATTGCCAATAGGTTCATCGTTTTAGGTATAATATCCTTTTCTGTTTTTTCCTGACTATAGAGGAATTTTACAGTTCCATCAATAATCTCATAAACGAAGGTCATTCCTTCACTTCTTGATGTTGCATTTTTGACAGCTAATTTTTCATAAGAAATATGGTATTTTCCTATAATATTTTTAGACAGTATTATATTATACTTAAAAAGCAAGACATTTTCTGGAATCTTTACTATATATTCTGCCGTTATATCTAATTTATTCAATTTCTTATTAATCATTTCATCCAGATTTTTCTGAGCAACCGGATTAGCCAAATACCCGGGATTAGTCAAAAGATTTCTCAATATTTCAACAGAGGTTACAATACCTGATTTACCCGAACCATTCATCCCATAAATACCTTTAATATTATAATCTTGTGTGTCCGGCTCTTTTGAAATTGTCTTTTTATAAAAAGACAATGAAACCGTCTGATCTAGCGTTTTTATTCCTTTTACTGAATAATTCACCAAATAAACATCCTTCATTTTATGCACCTCCTGTTTATTTATAGTATACCATCTTTGTTTGCAAATATAAATACATTTTGTATTTTTTTGCATTAATCTTTTGTGTATTCCGGGAATAAACTTATCGTTTTCTCTATCTCTCTATTTAATTCATATAACCATTTTCCTTGTCTAAATTCTTCTTCCGACATATCATAATTTGGTTTTGGATTTTTTATCATTGTATCATAATAATTTCTCCAATCACTAAGAATTCTTTCTTTATCTATTTTTATCTCCTTCATTTCTTCATTTTCCGTTATCATTCTGTAAATTCCCTTCCCCTTAAGTTCAATCTGATGTTTTTTATTTTTTAAGCGACTCAATATTACATTCAAATAATTTTCATTTTGAAGTAGAGTCTCATCCTGCAATCTAATTTCATTTTTTAATTCTGTAAGTGAGTGCCATTCCTTATCTTGTAAAACTGAAAAAATTATTGCTTCTATTCTTTTCATTTTACTCATGGCTATTCCTCTCTATCCGAATCTGTAAGTTCACTATATTCACACTCTAAAGCTTTTGCTATTCTTTTCACTGTTTCTATGCCACAATTAATATTTTCTTTTTCTATACGTTGTATTTGACTTCTCGACAACTCTGCTTTTTCAGCTAATTTTTCTTGCGTATAATTTAAAGCAATTCTTTTTCTTTTTACTACTTCACTATTAACACCACTCATCGTAGCTTTATCTCCTTACATTTTTCATTACATTCTATAATACATTTTTTTAAATTTATCGTCAGCACCTTACATGATGCTTTTTAACTTTCTCCTGAAACTTTCACCCTCATATTATAAATGACATTCATCAGTCCCATATTATCAAGCTATGTCTACAGCATTTCCATTACAAAAACTATGTCCTCTTCAAATTCTCTTCGTAAAAATCTCAGTTACAAATAAAACTGAAAAATACAAATCAGCTCAAGAACTACACTGATTCACCTAGCCAGAACAGTCGTAACTGTGGTTTCCTGTTCCCAAAACTCCATTGATCACATAAACAGAAAATCCAGTCTAACATTCAAAGCACTGTTAAAATCAAAAAAACAACTGACACTTCACTAGTATCTGCACAAAATACAAGCTGCCATACCCAACAGGAGATGAATTTTTTATCTGCATTCACCTCCCATCGTCATACGGCAGCTTTCCTCATCATTACAGAAATAGAAAATAATTTAATTCTTTTTCGCCTGCTTATAAAGCACAAGACAGACGATCACAAACACAACCGTAACCGCTACGGTAAGCGGAAGGATCATAGAAGAGCCCGCCCCGAGCAGAAGGCCAAATCCCTGTCTCAGCGTCAGGATTCCAAAGATGGAAAAAATAACAAATGCAACTGTATTGAGGATTCCCTCCGGTGCCTTGCTTTTCAGAAGATATCCGATCAGAAGTCCGATCACATCCGCTGCAAAAAGTCCCAGTGAACAGGCAAGCCATACCACAACCGCCGAACTCAGTCCCTCATTGGCACCAAATGTAATTGCGGTAAGCTGTGTCTTATCCCCCAGCTCCGCAACAAAAAATGTGCAGAATACAGACAGCGGTGCAAATCTGATCTTACGATCCTTAACATTCTCCTCCTCATCATCGTCACCCTTCAACGTTGTCACCGCAAAAAACAGGAACGCTGCACCTGCGATCAGACGGATCAGCCAGGTAGGGACCACGGTACTGATAATACCTCCTGCAAGCACTGCCAGTCCGTTGAGCACCAGGACAGCAACACCGGTTCCAAGCAAAATATCCTTCAGCTTGAACCTGGAAGTCATTGCCACCAGCATCAGCTGTGTTTTGTCACCCATTTCCGCAATAAACTGGGTAAAAAGCACTTTCATAAATAACAGCATTTTTCTTCTCCTTTGCATATTCATCCGCTCCGGAGCCATAAAAAAAGACCCACGTATACTCTATCTCTGTAACAGAAATAAAATATACATGAGTCTCATTCTTTAAGATTTGCCAGGTGCATGCACCAGTATGTTGACAAACCACGTCTACACGCGAATTACTCCCTCACGGAATTGATTTTCGTCATTGTAGCAAAGTTGAGAAATTTTGTCAAGAGCATCAGAAAGCTCTGCCTGTGCTGTACAAGAGAACCGGCGATTCCTGCCGACACCACTAGAAATCCCTGCCTGCACCGCCACCGCCGAAGCTTCCTCCGTCTCCGGAGCTTCCGCTGTCGTAGCTGTCATAATCATCATCTCTGTCATCGTCATTACCGGAACTTCCGCCGCTGCTTTTTCCCCCTCTTCCCAGGATCCAGCTCAGCGGAAACAGGGAATTAAAGAGCCGGTGCAGTACACTCATACGGCTGAAATTCTTTTTCCAGTAGTCTGCGGTATCCTTTCCCGACAATTTCATTATCAGGCCCTTCAGAACCAGAACCATAGTTACGATAAGAAATACAGGTAGCATCACGCACAACAGATATGCGCCCACCATGAGCAAAACGATCATCACAAGCCCCAGCGCGATCTCCCAGACAGTTCCCTCATCCTCATCGTTGTCCACATCCTGCTGCACCTTCTCATACCTGGGAGCTGTTATCTTCTCCAGGCCGTATTCCTCACGGATCTCATTTAGCAGTGCATAATAAAGCTCCACGGTACCTTTTTCAAACTGATTGTCTTTATAGGAAGGAACTGCATATTCATCCAGAAATCGTCCGGTCTTTGAATCAGGCAGCTTTCCCTCAAGACCGTAGCCAACAGATACCCAGACTTTACGGTCCGAAACCGAAAGGACGATCAGGACACCATTATTTTTCTTCTTTGAACCAATTCCCCATTTGCGACCGGTTTCCACTGCATAATCACTGATGTCTTCCCCATCGGTGGTATCCACGGTAAGGACAACCAGCTGCGCTGTGGTATCCTCATACAGCTGCTCACCAGCCTTGCAAAGCTCTTCCTTCCAGGTATCGCTGAAAACCCCTGCATAATCATTAACATAGAATTCTTTTGTGGCAGACGGGATCTTCCCGAAAGCTGCCAGCGTACTTCCGGACAGCGTCAATACAAAAGCCAGCAGCACAGCCATCCGTCCGATCCATTTTTTCATAGGATATTCTCCCTCTATCCGTTCTTTCATTTCATCAGAACAATGGTCTGATCTTATCACTCTGCCAGCATATCCCCTACATCCGGCGTATCTGCTGCTGAAGCATCGGCCTCAAAATATGACGCCTTCTCAAAGCCAAGCATGGAACCAAATACATTCCCGGGGAATTTCACAAGCCTTGTGTTATAAGCTTTCACAGCCTCATTATAATCTTTTCTCGCTACAGAGATCCGGTTTTCACTTCCGGACAGTTCATCCATCAGGCCCACATAAGTAGTATCACTTTTCAGTTCCGGATAATTTTCCACCACAACCTTCAGACCGGAAAGTGCACTGTCCATCTGCTGATCTGCCTCAGATTTCTCTTCCACGGTATCTGCATTCATCAGCTGGTCCCGCGCCTCCAGAACCCTGTCAACAACCCCCTTCTCATGCTTCGTGTAACTTTTTACCGTGCTGACGAGATTCGGGATCAGATCTGCACGTCTCTGCAGCATGGTATCCACATCAGCCTCTGCAGTTTCCACAGCTTCTTTACTTCCAGCAAGCCCGTTGTAACTGAGCATAAGTCCTCCGGCAAGGACCACGATCACTGCAATAACAGCCAAAAATATTTTCTTCATCTCTTTTCCTCCCTTCCGATATCACAGATAACCTTTCAGCCTGCGATACAGGATTTTTTATATCCCCATTGTACCAGAGCATACAGGATTCCACCAGAAAAACTCACCTTTTCGGTCAGAATTTTTCTGCTATTTCCATAAGTCCCTGATATATTTTTTCGGAAAGCGGAATGGAAACACCAAGTCTCTTCGCTTCTTTCACAATATAGCCGCTGAAGGTTTCCAGCTCCGTCTGTTTTCTCCGGATGCGAAAATCTCTCTGCAGGGAGCTGGTTGCATTATCTGCATGTACATAACGGAATTTATGGATCACCTCATTGATGTGCTCATCCGTCAGCGCAACCCCCTTGGCCTGACCTACACTGGCAGCTTCCCATACAAGCTTCTCATACTGCTGCGCTTTCACCGGATCTCTGCGGAGCTCCCCGATGGTATTATCATAAAAAGCAGTCATCACATTAAAGGCACAGTTGAGGATATACTTTCTCCAGATCTCCACCTCGATATCCCCCTGATCCTTATAGTCAATATCCGCACCTTTCAGGATCCCTGCCACTTCTGCAACTTTCTTCTGCTGCCGTTCATCCGCATCTTTGATTCCAATACAAAGCCACGTAAACGTATCCTGCTGGGAAATGGAAAAATCCTCATTGGCAAAAGCCACCGTATAGATCAGCGAATCCACAACCGTTCCCTTACCAACCAGACGGCGGATGTTTTCTCCCGGGTCCACACCATTCATCACAGGAATAATCACTGTGTCATCCGTGACCATGTCCCGGATACTTTCGCACACCTCAGCCAAAGAATAATTTTTTACACAGATAAAAATATAATCCTGCTGTCCCATATCCTGAATTGGAATTACCCGCTCTGGCTTTGCCACGATCTCACCCTTATAATCACTGTGAAGCACCAGGCCTTTTTTCCGGATGCTCTCTGCCCTGGCGCCACGTGCAACCATCGTCACATGCGGATACGCCTTCGCCAGCAGCCCGGCTATGTAACCACCAACACCACCAATTCCGATCACTGCGATCTTTTTCTCTTCTGTATTCATATTTTCTGTTTCCTTTCCTGCTGTTTCTCCCTGAAAACTTACCCGCCCCGGAAAAAATGTGGATATTCACGATCCGCATTGACAAACAGCATGGATATTCACAATCTGCATTCGCTACCTGCTCATTGTATCAAATATTCCCATACATTTCCAGAAATCAATTTTCAGTAATATCCTATTCGAAAAAAATACAGAAACTTTTTATCCCGTCTTTTTTTGTCCCGGATTCTGGTGTATACTGGATATAAATTTTTTACGAAAAAAACAAAAATGTGAGGTGACAAAAATGGATACCAAACCCGTTTTTCACGGAAGTGATATAGAAAAGATCTGCAGCTACTACAATCTGAAAAAAGAAAACATCGTCAAATTCGGTGCAAATGTCAATCCTCTGGGACTTTCCCCAAAAGCCGGCAGAGCCATTGCAGAACACGTGGATATCCTTTCCTCCTACCCGGACAGAGAATACACATCCCTTCGGAATACGATTTCCAGCTACTGCAATATTCCCGCTGATTTCATCCTTCCGGGAAACGGCTCCAGTGAGCTGATCTCCCTTCTGATCCAGGAGCGTGCCCCGAAGCATACTCTGATCCTTGGACCTACCTATTCTGAATACTCCAGAGAGCTCTCTTTCTCCGGAAGTACCCAGGAATACTACCACCTTCAGGAAAGCAATGATTTCGAGCCGGACATTCCGGATCTCTGCCGGAAGCTGGAGCAGGGCTATGATTTTCTCATCCTCTGCAACCCCAACAATCCGACCTCCTCTGCCATCACCCAGGAAGAGCTTCGCAGACTTATCGGTTTCTGTGCAGAAAAAAATATTTTCGTGATGATCGACGAAACCTATGTGGAATTTGCCCCGGATATCAAAGCCATCACCGCAGTTCCGCTGACACGGGAATTCACCAATCTCATGGTACTCCGCGGCGTATCCAAATTCTTCGCTGCTCCCGGAATGCGCCTGGGCTACGGCATCACCGGAAATATGGAATTTCTTGCAAAAATGCGTGAAAAACAGACACCATGGTCACTTAACAGCCTTGGTGCCTTTGCAGGAGAGATCATGCTGCAGGATGAAGATTATATTAAAGAAACCAGAAATCTGATCCTTTCCGAACGCGACCGGATGATCCGGGAGCTGAAGGATACAGATACCTACAAAATCTATCCCGCCTATGCAAACTTTATCCTGCTCCGGATCCTGAAAAACGGACTGACCTCCTATGACGTATTTGAAGCCTGCATCAGACAAGGCATGATGATTCGTGACTGTTCTTCCTTCCAGTGCCTGGACGGGGAATTTGTACGATTCTGTATTATGATGCCGGAGGATAATTCACGGCTTGTTAAAGTGCTGAAATCGCTGTAAAAGCTGTACAATACGATCCGGGATTTCCGGATCCTCTGTTTTATGTCTCCGGTGCCTGACAGACTCGGCTCTACCTCAGTGATGGGATACATGACAGATTCCACATCAACGTAATAGCAGTTTTCATCGATCTTCCGCCCCGCCTGTCTGGCAGGCTCCGTCCCTTCCGTTTCAAGGCAGTCCACCAGCCTGCAGAAAGCATCCCTTTCTACCCAGTCATCACTGTCCAGGATCTTCACATACTCACCGAACGCCATCATAAGACCTGTGTTGATCGCTGAACCATGATCACCATTCGCCTTATAAATGATCCGTAAGGTATCCGGATACTGCTCCACAAACTCATACGCAATCTCCGCAGAACCATCCTTGGAGCCATCCAACACCACCAGCACCTCGATCCGGTCCAGCACCTCCCCGATTACCAGAGATTCCAGACACTGCCGGATATATTCAACTCCTGAAACTGATATTATAGGGATGGAAAAATCGGAATACAATGGACTTTGCGAAGGTTGAATGAAGATTTAACGTGGGGTTAACATTAAGGGGGGAAATGGGGAAGAATGCCTATGTAAAAAATTGTTCTTGATCTTTGACACTCCATAATGTTTCTATTAATACTAGCCGGAACACTCAAGACAGGTCAAAGCAATCCCGACTTTACATTCCACAATGTTTCTATTAATACCGTCAACAGAGGCTGTGCAGAGTATGTCGAGCACATCTTTACATTCCACAATGTTTCTATTAATACGCAGGCCATGCTCGGAGTGAAGGTGGATGGTGATTTCTTTACATTCCACAATGTTTCTATTAATACGGGAACCGTTACGGAATATAATCAGCGCACCTACTTTCTTTACATTCCACAATGTTTCTATTAATACAGTCGGGACAATCAAGACAGGACAGAATGATCCGGACTTTACATTCCACAATGTTTCTATTAATACAGGAATATCCGGGAGTTTTATCGTGATTTCTTCCTTCTTTACATTCCATAATGTTTCTATTAATACGGATTGTCCTTTCTAGAGAAAGTTCTACAGTGCTTCTTTACATTCCACAATGTTTCTATTAATACGACTTACTTCTTAAGACAGCTTTACCGCTTCTGACTTTACATTCCACAATGTTTCTATTAATACGGAAGATACTATCACATTCTCAGACGAGTCATTCTTCCTTTACATTCCACAATGTTTCTATTAATACCTCTGGCCAGCCTTATAGGGTCCGCTTCTTTCTTGCCTTTACATTCCACAATGTTTCTATTAATACTTCTGGAAACTGGTACACCGTCACCTACGAACACGACTTTACATTCCACAATGTTTCTATTAATACGATAGGCGGAATCGAATCCGCACTCTCATTTGGTCCACTTTACATTCCACAATGTTTCTATTAATACTTTCTGATGACCTGCGTACATCTGGATTTCTTGCAGCTTTACATTCCACAATGTTTCTATTAATACATAAGCCTTCCGATCAGCGGTACCGGCTTCATGGTCTTTACATTCCACAATGTTTCTATTAATACATCTGCTCTCCTTAAAACTAATTATTTCTCTTGATCCTTTACATTCCACAATGTTTCTATTAATACTGTGTGAAGCCATTGAGTACGATCCTGATTTGTACTTTACATTCCACAATGTTTCTATTAATATGGGAAAATGGCGGGAAACGGGTGAGGTGCGGAAAGTACTTTACATTCCACAATGTTTCTATTAATACGTAATACGTAGCCGTATCATTGCTTTTTCTCCATCCTTTACATTCCACAATGTTTCTATTAATACAATGTGCTCTCATTCTGCAAATTACCGGTATCTCGCTTTACATTCCACAATGTTTCTATTAATACAAAAACGTATCAAGGAATTAGAAAGGAGATTACAGTAACTTTACATTCCACAATGTTTCTATTAATACTTCGTATTCGTACTTCTTGAACTCTTTGCAAGCATTCTTTACATTCCACAATGTTTCTATTAATACGGAACATCTGGTGAGGTTATGCCATGCGCGAACATCTTTACATTCCACAATGTTTCTATTAATACAGACATCAGGCTATTCCATGCCTGCGGAATTATTGCTTTACATTCCACAATGTTTCTATTAATACTGATCCCATCTCCGATAGCTTTCCCAAGACTGTTCCAGCTTTACATTCCACAATGTTTCTATTAATACGGAAAAGAGTACAGAGCAGATCACAGTTGCGGTGAACTTTACATTCCACAATGTTTCTATTAATACTGCCGATAGTGCGGAACCAGGTGCGTACCGTGTTGTCTTTACATTCCACAATGTTTCTATTAATACTACACTATCACAATTAGAGCGTATATCTGATTATCTCTTTACATTCCACAATGTTTCTATTAATACAAGTTTTTCAGAAAAATGTCGGTGTAAAGGCAAACTTTACATTCCACAATGTTTCTATTAATACCCGTGCTCCACATTCACCTATAATACATCGTTTATTTTACCATTTTCTGTCGACCTTGTCATTTACAATTATTTTATACACAAAATAGATATTATAACACTCTATAAAACTTCCATTTTCCTTATAAATAAAGGCTTTGTCAACCTCCCGGGATTTTTCCCGTATCGTAGGTTGACAATTACAAAATAAAACTGGTTGCATCATCTTTCCGTCCCCAGAATTCCTTATCCAACCATTTTTCCTGCCTTGATTTAAAAATAATCACAGAATCCAATTCTTTATCTATACAGAACTTAAGTTCCTGTTGTAACTGTGCCAACTGAGCCTTAGAAATTTCACCTTCAAAAACAGAATTCTGGATATGCGTTAAATACCTTTTACAAATCTTAAAAATCCTCGACCAACGCTTCGAACCATTTTCCTGCTGACTCACATCATAAACCAAAACTACATACATAATTCACCACCATATCCTGAACCCTTCATATTCTTTTTCACCAAGCAGATGCTTTATCAACTTATAGCACTCCAACCGAAGTAAATACTGATAAGAAACCTGCCTTCCCAAATTCTTGTGCATCACAGTCTTTTTAAGATTCTTTTCAAGTTCAGATACAATCAGTTTAGAAGCATCTTTTTTCAAATGAAGAAAATTTAGTTCCTTCGTAAAACTATCCTCTGTAATCTGATTTCGATTCAACAACGAGAAAATCAATCTGTCACCAATCAATGGTTTAAACACTTCCGCAATATCCAAACTCAATGAAAACCGCTTGCTCCAGGTTCATGCAGATAACTGATCGTAGGATTCAACTGTGTATGATAAATCTCGCCAAGCACTTTCGTATAAATTAGTGTATTTACAAAAGAAATCAAAGAATTGATCATGTTATCTGGTGGATGCATTACACGCTTTTCAAACTGAATCTCCTGATTAACAATCACATTCCACGCAGCATAATATCTTCTCCTGATGTTCCCCTCAATTCCCATCAGTTCTTCAATCGTTGTCACACTACTTAGCTGTTTACGAAGAGAATCCACATCTCTGAGATATTCCGACACATCTTTTCCCCGACCATTATAATACCGAAGATTCCGATAAATACTATCTGCTGCCGCCTCTATAAATTTTCTTGCAAGAACCAGCCTTTTCTCATAATCTGTATAATAGTTGACCTGCTTCACCAACAGCTGGCCCGCTAGCAGACTTTCTCTCGGATAATAACTTCCCATATAAAAATTATAATAATTGAAAAAATGCATCGGAATCCCGTACTGAGATATGTAATCAATAAACTTCGTATTAAACGACATCTCAGACATAACATAAATATCTGAAATCCGCTCAATAGGAATATCCCGCTTTTCACCATCATAATTTGTAAACTGAAGCGTATTATCTTTCCGTTTCAAATCCCCGTTATTATAAACATAAAAACTTTGCTTCATGCTTTTCCCCCTATACAAATCCAAAGTTTATATAGTACATAAATCATAATAAGCACATTTTTTGCATAATTTACTATTACCAGAAACCGGCAGAATCTCCTGATGTTTAATATCTGTAATCTCAATAATAATCCGCTCCAGAATTTCCACATCTTTTTCTGACAATTCAACAATTACCGACTTCTTCAGCAACGGATAATCAATCTTCCCTTTAAGTCCGCTCACCCCTCGTTTCTGCAAATAATAAAGATAATACTTCACCTGCCAGATTCCAGCATCTTCCACAGCCTTACTCTTCTTAATCTCATGCAGTTCCTTATGCTCACTGATAAAATCAATATTTATAATATCATCGATATTTACATGTTTATCCTTTTTCTTATAACTACTCTCATCCAGAATCTTACCAAGCATTACATCTTCATTCTCCGTTTCCATCCGAATATCATGACAAAAATACCATAATTTCCGCTTACAAACGAAATAATAGTAAATCATCACACCAGCGATTCTCTCATCCATACATTTTCTCCTACATAAAATATCCACACTGCTCAAGAATCTCAGATGTCAATAATCCCTGACCTTTTCCTGTTCTGGGATCAAATTCATATTTATATTCTGTACGATGAATATCTGTAACTTTTTTGCAATCTTTAAAACCAACAGAAACTCTGTCTACATTTTCCGGATATTTATTCCTGTAAATACTTAAATTTAATGTCATATCCTCCAACTTAGATCTTATAAGACTTTTAGTTTCTTTACTCACATTGGATTTTCTCAGAAAATCTGTTCCACATTCAAACAAATCCATTTTTTCTTGATAAATCTCTTCCGGTACAACTGTTACACTATTGATTTTCCTTATTTCAGCATCCTTCAGTTTATAATCTACAGGATGAATCTCCGAAAGTTTGTTCAGACATTTCTCAATTTCTTCATAATAGCCTGTTCCCTTTATTTCGTCTGAATCATAAACCTGATTCATATATATCGTTTTCATGCTTTCTACAAACTCTAAATTTTCATACTGAGCAAGCAATTTAAGCGAACGATCATACATAACCAAATCATAAATGCCATTTTTTCCAACGCCATTTCTATTATCATATATGATAACATTTGCTTCTTCCGGAAAATATCTTCCTTTTCTGTTACAACGCCCCATTCTCTGTAAAAGACTATCTGCTGTACACATCTCCGTATGAAGTACATCAAAATCTATATCCAGACTCGCTTCCACAATCTGCGTTGTTATCCATATGCCAGCTTCTTCTGATTCCGCAAAATCCATAATCTGTTTTTCCAGAAAAGCTCTGTCTCTTCTTATATAACGCGAATGCAACAAATAAACATTTTCTGATTTTTCCTGCATTTCTTTATAAATCTTTTGTGCTCGGGAAACTGTATTACAGATAACCAAAATCTTTTTATTTCTGCCCTGCTCTAATATTTCATCAATATCCATTTCTGATTTTCTAATCCGAATCTTATGTCGCACAACCTGATTTGTTAAGTATTCTTCTCCTGTAAAATCCTTAAAAATATACTGTTTATTTTCTATCAAACCATTTTCTTCCATAAAATGCTTAAGAACTGGCGGAAATGTTGCCGTGATAATTGCAAAACGCCCTCCCATTTCCTGGATTGTCTTTAATCCATATATAATAATCGCAATAACTGCCGGTTCATATGATTGAATTTCATCCAAAATTAATTTAGAATACTTCAAAGTTGCTGCAAAAATTTCTGTCCCTAATGCTTTATAAACAAATTTAAAAAGCTGATCAACCGTACAAACGGTTAATGGCTGTGCAAGCATTCTTGCACGATCATATTTTTCATTAATGTCTAAATCATTTTCTTTATACTCTTTTAAGTACATTGCCATACTGTCAGAATGTAACAACGCAACATTCTCATAAGAATAATTATTTTTAATACGAGAATAAATCGCATTAGAAGATACCTTCAATGGAAGAGTATAAAATCCTTTTTCTCCATTAAGCCATAACAATGCTGCTTCTGTTTTACCAGAACCTGTAGGTGCTACAACAACCAAATTTTCATTTCTGTGTTCCATCATAAATTTCTGTGCAGGCCGCAATTCTTTATTCTGAAGATAAACTTCTATATTTTTTTTCAGTTTTTTCTCTCGCAAATCTGGCGCAATTTCTGCCCTCTCATACCCTGCACTTACTGTGTAATCAAATTTATTAAGCAAGCCCTTGATCAAAAGATACTCTTCCCACATCTTAGGTTCAATTGGAGTTTCACAGGCATAAGAATTATTGCGATACAACAATTTATTCTGGTTACTACAATATAATTTTTTGATATCCTTCTTTAAATATTCACTTATCTGTTCTGCATAGTATTTTGCTGCATATTCCTGGATTTCATCTCCCTCATAAATGTCTTCTCTATCGTGGTGATGATATACCGCTGTGATAAATGGTCTGAAATCTGCTTCTGAAAACAATTCCGATAATTTTTTAAATTCATTTCTTGATATGGTAACTGCGCTTAAAAATCCATGCGGAATCTGTGTAATCCGTCCTATATCAGAATATTGTTCTTTAACCTGAGCTGAATTTACTAACCCCTGAAAAATCAGATTCGCTTTTCCCCAATCATGCATTCTACAAGCTTCTATAACCAAACATTTTTCTTTTTCTGTAAAATATTCGCCATATTCCTCAAAAAACAACTCTGCACATTTTACAATGTCATTCTGATGTTCCTTTAACGTTTTCTGTCCCTCTTCTTCTGTATCCTGCAAATGAGATATATTATTTCTGATAATTTTAAGATCTGTTTCTGTAAATTCACCTTCAAGATTCATTATAAGATCTTCTAGTTCATTTTTGACTTTATCTATCTCTCCCTGAGTCAAGATCTTTTGTCTGGATTTTGCATAATACTCCATAGCTTTCTCCTTCCGGAGGCAGGATATTTGTCCTGCCTCCTTGTAAACCTATCCATAATCCACCGCATTTCCAAACCAATCTCATTGCTGATAACTTTCTTATTTGTTAATCAGCAAAATATCAGCGCTGCATCTTTCTCAAAATCATCCACATACGCTCCTTCGTCTATTACTACTCCTTCAGAACAATAATAAGCCTTTACTCTTCCATTTTCTTTTTTCCAGCGGCGCAACCCCTGTTTTGTAATTTCATATTCTTTTGTAAGATTATATATTGTTCCGCGTCTGGCCCCCAACTCACTTCCGTAACTCACCGGTATATACATATCTCTCTTTATTGCCACTTCATCTTCCTGATGAATATTCACAATATCCACCCGCTCAATATCCAGCAGATCTTCATATCGTCCAAGTGATAAATATCTTGGCGGATATTTCAGTGAATTATATACTTTCTCAAAATCATCCTCTTCTGGAATCACATGTATTACCATATCATTGTCACAAACCAGTTCAACATTGGCAATTCCCCTGAAAATTCCGTATTTGTCTCCATCTTCAACACAGATCTGATGCCGTCCTTCTTCATATTTCGTACCTGCTGAAAATGAATATCTTGTATAAAGCTCCGATACCGTTCCACTGTTTGTTCCCTGTATGCAAAGCTTCATTGGATGAAACTCTGTATAACCACAGGCTGCATGGATCATTCCAAGGACTGTAGAGTATGGTGGAAGAGGAAATGTCTCTTTAATAATAAAGCTGCTTGGTTTCTTATAATTTACCAGGTTCTGAAAACACTTAATCCTGATTGCCCTCTCCATAATACTGCTCCACTTCCTCTTTCAGATGATTAAACACTGAACCTACAGATTCTGTTTTTAATGCTTCTTTTAATTTATCCTCATTATCAAAAATACCAGCTGTAACACCTGCATACGTATAATTTCTGATATTATCATCCTCAAGTAATTCCTGCAGTGTACTTACATTGATCTTATTCTCATCTACTTTTACTCTGTTCTCAAAAAATGGATTTTTTCTGCTGTATCTACCTCCAATTATAAATAATGGACTGAGATTTTCTCTTCTTCCTTTAATATCTCTGTACAAATAATGAACAGAATCCAGGAGAACTTTCACTCTTTCTGCTTTATCCTCTTCTGCAATATTGATCTCACCATCTACACCAACTCTGTCCAGATCTATCGACATAGTATAAGAATAATAAGAGCGATGGATCTCACTCTGTGCAATACCATTCTGCAGATTTCCTCTCACAGCAAGTCCCATATTGGTCAAAAATTCAAGATTTCCCTGAAATGGTTCCAACGCAATGGCATTACTGAGTCTGGCAACTGCACTTCTCGTAGAAGCTCCACCTGTCTGATCTTCTCCCTTAGAAGTTGTTTTCATATATCCAAACAGATCGATCTCCGGATAGTCTGCAATTGTTGCAGAAGGAGCAAACTGTACTACTCCACTTTTTCCATCTACAGGTGTTGTATCCCAGCTTGCCTGCTGTACCATGTTATATCTCAGTGCCTGTCTGGAAATATATGAATACTCTTCGTAATCTCCTCTGGTCATCTTTTTCAGTGATGAAATATTTCCAATTCCCTCTCCATAATTTGCGCTTTCCGCCAGAAAAATCACTGTAAATGTTAAACCTTCTCTTTTCATAGTCATGCTTCCTCCTTTTTAGGCTCATAAGATCCCACTAATCCCATTACAAACGCATATCCATATTCCGTGAATTTCTGTTTATCATTTAACATCTGAACAAATCCTGTTGGTATCAGAAGTTCATGTCCATCTTCATTTCTCCTGGAACCATATGCACTGTATAAACGCATCACAACATCCATAAATTTATTTACATTTCTCACAGCTAACGCATTTAACAGCTGATATTCAATACCTCTAAGGCCTTCACTGGAAGTCATTCCCTTTGCAGTCATGATTACTTTTCTCAAATCCGCTCCACTTTTTTTCATAGCTCCACAACTCATAGAAATCTCCTTTCTTTTACCCACATTTGCAGGATATGCAACTACAAGTTCCGTCCAAAGTTGCACCTCATATACCCAGAAAATATAAAAATTCTTTGATTCCTCTTTTATATTTTCTTTAAACAGCTGATTTAATAACTGATACTGCTCCCGGTACTGCAAAAGATTCATAACTACTGTTTCATGTACATTTATAAAATTATCTTTAACTTTAGTGATCGGAGCTTTAGCTAACGCAGTTAATGCATCAGATACTCTTTTTTCCTTGATAATTTCCACTATTCTTCTGCGAATAATACTTAATTTATACCTGTCATCTGCACCTACTCCACGCAAGATCACCTGGGCATTTGATATTTCCTGTTGCTTTTCTCTTAATAAAACATTGATTGTCTCTGCAAACCACTGAGAATATTTTTTGTTCTCAGTTTTTTCTCCTTCTTTATCAATTCTTCCTATTTTAGAATTTGTATATAATAAAGTATTAATGCTGTCATTTGTATTTACAAAAACAAATTTATTTGCATACAAACGAAATCCCAGAGGGCTTAGAGCATATATAAAAGCACAACCCGGGCAAAGAAATGCATCTACTTTACAGTCCCAAAATGCAGAACGTTTTCTTGTAAAATCATCTCCAACCTCATTCATAAATGCTATCGAAACTTTTTCTTTCGGCCCTGTTGGATTGCCACAATCAATGCAGAGATCTTTCACCTTTTTATGATCTGTATTCAAATATTTTCGGAATGGTTCGGAGAAATCTTTTTCAAATACTTCTCGCATATCTTTCTTTGCATTAGGACGTAAAAGAAAACATTTTCCATTCCAGAACCTATTTATATAAGTATATATAATACTTTTCATTGCAAAGGTTTCGCTGCATTCTGGCTGATTTATAAACTCCTGAAGTTCTTTTAACCGGGTTTTTAATTCTTCTGATGTCAGCTTATCACTGAGTTTATTTTTCTTTAGTTTCTCATATATTTCTGGATTTTCAATCCTCTTTTGAATATTTGCAAAACCAGCCTGATAGCTGTTTGATAATAGCTTATCATTTATAAATTTCAGATCTTCTTTTTCCTGTTTTCCTGAATTCCAGTTTTCACTTTCTATCTTTTCAAGACATGATTGAATTTTATCTTTAATTCCCTGATATGTGCTGAATGGTCCAAAATATCTGATAAAAGCTTTAAAATACATATCCGTCCAATCTGCATTCTGTGCATAGTCCATGCTGACCCACATTGCCTGATTATCATCGGTATATCCAAAATCAACTTCTTTCTCAGCCCCTGCTGTTTCAAGCATGTAATGAAATCCCACAATTCCGGCGTTCTTCAGGAAATCACCAAGAGTAATCACATATTTTTCCATGATAATTTACCTCCTAATATATGACTTCCCACATCCCTTTTCCAATCGATCTTCTTGTTCCCAATCCTGCCGCACGCAGAAAATTCAATAGTTCTAAATTTCCTGTTATCTTATATATCCCGATACTTCCATCTACTAAGCGACCCCATGTCCTTGTTACCACTTTTTTCCCTTTCAATGGGGTTATTGAAAAATCACTAATATCCATTTCCAAATTCAATTTTTCAAGAAAAATACTCAGATTTTCCTTCACCATTTCTCCAAATTCCAGATCTTTACATGTGTAATACTTATCACTATTATTTATAGAATCATGCTTACGAACAATAAGTGCACTCCTCATTTTTATAATAAGTTCTGTATCCTGTATTTCTGGAATGTTTCGTATCTTTACTGCCATCAATCGCATAGAGTTCTGATTCATAGAATATGGCTTATATTTCATAAGTATAAATGCATTATAAAATTCAATCAGTTCCCCTATGTCTGCATCTGAAAATGTCATAGTAAATCGCTTCTGGTTAAGTAATGTTTTTTCCTGTGTAAATCTTGCCCCAGGCAGGTATGTTGCCCAGGTATATTTTTTTAATATGGACGAATTTTTATTATAAAGCTTTTCAAAAAGTGCCGGAGAATAATTCTCTATTGTTGCTTTCAGAAAGCTTACCAAAACCTTGTCCAGTTCTGCCGGAATTTCAGTTGTCTCCAGCTGAAATTCCAATTTTAATTCATTCATCTTGTTCCTCCCCTCTATGGTAATTAATTAAATTGTTTTCCTTCTTCTAAAATATCATATATCACAGCCTAAATCAATACATAAAATAGATAACATTCTAATGGAACTAATATTTTTTTCTTTAATTTTATGCTTATATCATATATAATATATAAAGAATAGGATTAACATTTTGGAATGTAAATTTAGATTGTTAACTATTAATCTATAATTTCTATAATAGCCCCATATTGGAACCCTGACAAAAGAAATTCCCCGTGGTGGTAAACTTTCGTGTCAACCATGCGCCGCCGGTACTGACAAGAGCTTTCTTTTAAGTTCTGAGAGATGCAGGAGAATGGCACGCCTGCCGGGTGATTTCCTTGTTGATCTGAAAAGGAGTCGTTGTTAAACAGATGTTTCATCTACTATACAACGGCTCCTTCTTCATTTCATATTACTAAACTCAAATGAACATTCGGCTATTTGCTCATAACAAAGCACTTTTTCCCAAGTTTATCAAATTAAATTCAACACCTTCAACGCATTACTCTCCGTCACAGCCACAACCTCCTCGCAGCTGATTCCCTTAATCTCCGCAATGGTCTTCACAACCTCCGGCAGATACAGGGAGCTGTTTCTTTTTCCACGGTTCGGCACAGGTGCCATGTAGGGGCAGTCGGTTTCAAGCAGGATCTGATTCAGCGGTGCATACTCTGCCACTTCCTTCAGCTTCCGAGAATTCTTAAAAGTAACCACTCCGCCGATTCCAAGATAAAGTCCCATATTCAGATACTCCCTTGCAATCTCCTTACTATAGGAAAAACAATGGATAACTCCACCATACATCCCATCCTGCATATATTCTTTCACAATATTCAGCGTATCCTCTGCTGCATCACGGCTGTGGATCATAAACGGAAGCTTTTTCTCACGGGCGATGTCCATCTGCTGGCGGAATACCTTCTGCTGGAGAAGATGCTCCTCCTTCTCCTTATGCCAGTAATAATCCAGGCCGATCTCACCTACGGCTACCGTTTTTTTCATGTCGCAATATCTGCGGATCTCATCCAGCACAGCTGCATCCACCTTATCCGCATCATCCGGATGAACACCCACTGCGCCATAAACAAAAGGATACTTCTCAACCAGATCATAAACCCGGTCAAAATGTCCCACAGAAGCACACACATCCACAATATGCCCGATCCCGTTCTCCTGCATGCTATCCAGCATGGCAAAACGATCCTCATCAAAAGCCTCATCATCGTAATGTGCATGGGTATCAAAAATCATAGCTTTATCCACAGTCATCTCGTCACCGACGGAAACTTTTCCACCTTTCAGCACTCTTGTAAACACACCTTCTCGGGGCATGATACATTCACCCATCTTCTGAAAAATGGCACAGCCATTGTGGCACTCCTTTCCGATCTGAGTCAGCTCCAGCACAACCTCACCACAGCGAAATCTGGTGCCAATCGGAAGCTTTGCGAAATCAATCCCTTCCACAACCAGATTCTCACCAAAAGCACCATCCTCAACCTCTGCGCCCTTTGCACGAAATGCATCGATCTTTTCACCGGAAAGAAGACTCACCTGCCGATGCCACTTCCCAGCATGAGCATCCCCCTCAAGCCCCCAGTCCTCCACAAAAACCGCAGACCCGACATTCTTCTTCTGTGTTCCTTTCTTCTCACTGATACAAACCGCAAGTACTTTTCCCATAGCAAACTCCTATTAATCACACATCATTACCAAATTTATTCCTATATCACACCAGCAATATTGATTTCCAAAACCTACCACATGTAACTCTCAAGCCTCAGGAATTATGAATCGCTGGAGATGAATTTTAATCATAAAACCTACCACATCCAACAGCCAGCCCAACGGAGGCAGGGCCAGTACGGTGACGTTAGCGGAGCGGCCGTCGAGAGGCGAGTATAGCTGCTGCCACCGAGCGCCCTGTTTGAGCCGCAGGCGAGTTGGCGCGAATGGCAGCAAATCAGCGACGCAGCCGAACAGGCCGCGCAGCGTGTCACCGTACTGGCCCTGCCTCCGTTGGACGTCCGTTCGTTAGTCTAAGTATACACCACACACTACCGTCCGCATTCTCCAGCATCGCCGGTCAAAATCTCAATCCCATGCCCCAACGCCTCAATAATAACCTCCAGGCACTCCCTGACAGCCTTAGGGCTCCCCGGCAGATTAACGATCAATGTCCCCTTCCGGATCCCGGCCGTAGCCCGGCTCAGCATCGCCCGCTTCGTGATCGTCAGACTAAACGCCCGCATCGCCTCCGGAATCCCCGGCACACGCCGCTCAATCACATCCTCCGTAGCCTCCGGCGTCACATCCCTCTGAGAAAACCCGGTACCACCCGTAGTCAGGATCAGCTCCGCAAGCCCCCGATCTGCGATCTCAGCCATCCGGCTTCCAAGCATCCCACGGTCATCCGGCAAAACATCCACAGAAACAACCTCATACCCGGCCGCCTCCATAATCTCCTTCACAGCAGGACCACTAAGATCCTCACGCTCTCCTCTGTAACCCTTATCACTAGAAGTGATCACAGCAACTCTCTTCATCACTCAACCTCCGATCTGAGCCATACAAAGCTTCTCCGTCTTATCATCCTTCTGTTTCTCCAGGCCTACGCCAAAAGCATGCCCGTCCGGTTTCTCCGCCAAAGCCTCCAGGATCATAGCCTTCAGCACCTCATCCGAACCACCACTGCGGATCACCTCCCGAAGATCCCTTCCCGCCGCATACTGCAGACAGGTCTTCAAAAAGCCCTGAGAAGTCAGCCGGATCCGGTTACACTCCCCACAGAACTTATGGCTCACCGCGCTGATAAACCCGATCTTTCCGGAAAAACCATCCACATCATAATAATGACACGGTCCATTCCCAAGGGGCTCCCCAACATACGGCGAAAACCGCGGAAGCTTTTCCCCAAGGATCCGAAGCAGTTCCTCCTCCGACACCCCATGAAATTCTTTTCCCATCCCAATGGGCATCATCTCAATAAACCGCACATGCACCCTGTGATCCCTGGCAAAAAGCGCCACCCGGCAAAGATCCTGCTCCTGGATCCCAAGAGGCACACAATTGATCTTCAGCGAAATCTCCGGATACTTCATTGCCTCCGAAATCCCTTCCAGCGTCCGCCCCAGTTCATCCCGCCGCGTGATCCTCCTGCTGCAGGCCTCATCCAGCGTATCCAGGCTGATATTCAATCCGTCCAGCCCCGCCCGGGCAAAATCACTCATCTGATCTTTCAGAAGCACACCATTTGTAGTCAGAGTCACCTTCTCGATCCCCGGCATATTTTTCAGTTTTTCCACCAGCTGAGGCATCCGCGGCCGTACAAGCGGTTCCCCGCCGGTCAGCTTGATCTTCCGGATACCCAGCTCTGCCATCACCCGGCAGATCCTCAAAATTTCCTCTTCCTGCAAAATGAGGGAGCGCTCCACATGCTGCACTCCCTCCTCCGGCATACAATAAATACACCGCAAATTACATCTGTCAGTTACGGAAATCCTGAGATAATCAATATTTCTTCCGCACCTGTCTATCATTATTTTTCCTCAAAACGAAAATCTCCGCTTTTGCCTCCTGTTTTTTCTTCCAGATGGATATCAGACATGACCATGTGCTTGTCAATTGCCTTGCACATGTCATAAATGGTAAGAAGCGCCACCTGAACACCTGTCAGCGCCTCCATCTCCACGCCTGTTTTTCCCTCTGTTTTTACCGTGCAGAATACACGGATCACTCCCGCATCCTCATCGGTCTCAAAATCCACAGAACACTTCTGGATGGGAAGTGGATGGCACATGGGGATTAACTCAGAAGTACGCTTCACACCCATGATACCTGCCACACGGGCCACACCAAGTACATCACCCTTTTTCACATTTCCGCTTTTTACCGCGGCCATGATCTCCGGGCTTACCTGAATGGAACCCGTGGCTGTTGCCGTACGGTGAGTGACCGGTTTGTCGGACACATCCACCATAACAGCATTGCCGTTTTTATCAAAATGATTCAATTCCATATCTGTCTATACTTAGCAGATCTCAGCGCCTGCAGGCATCTCTTTCTCCGGTACCATCAGGGAAAGATTTCCGTCTGCATCCTCTGCACAGAGGATCATACCCTCGCTGAGGATTCCGGCAAGCTTGGCAGGCTTCAGGTTTGTAACGACCATAACCTTTTTGCCCACCATTTCCTCTGCGGAATAATGAGCCTTGATTCCGGATACGATCTGACGAACCTGGCTTCCGATCTTAACCTGAGAGCAGAGAAGTTTTCTGGATTTCTTAACCTCCTCACAGGCGATGATCTCACCAACCTGGAACTGCAGCTTCTCAAAATCATCGAAAGTGATCTCCGGCTTTGCCTCGATATCGATCACATTCTCTGTTTTCTCCTCTTCTACCTCTTCCTTCGGCTCTTCTTTCGGCTCTTCTTTCTTCGGATGAAGCTTCTCAACCTTCTCAAGAACCTCTTTCAGGTCAAGTCTCGCAAAAAGGATCTCCGGTTTGTCGGTTACGCGGTTTCCTGAAGGATAAAGACCAAACTGCTCCATCTCCTCAAGAGTTCTCTCGTTTGCGTTGAGCTGTACAAGAATACGCTCTGTTGTACGCGGCATAAAGGATTTCAGAAGAGATGCGCCGATGCAGATTCCCTCAACCAGGTTGTAGAGAACGGTTGCAAGACGATCCTGCTTTGTCTCATCCTTTGCAAGTGCCCATGGCATTGTCTCGTCGATATATTTGTTGCAGCGTTTAAACAGAGAGAATACCTCTGTGATAGCATCTGCCACACGAAGCTTGTCCATTTTTGCGGAAACGTTCTTCGGAACCTGAAGGATGAAGCTCTTAAGATCCTCATCAACCGGCTCAGTAACATTCTTATTCTCAACGACTCCGTTAAAATATTTGTTAGACATGGAAATTGTACGGTTTACAAGATTTCCAAGTGTGTTTGCAAGGTCGGAATTCAGTCTCTCAACCATCAGCTCCCATGTAATCACACCGTCATTCTCAAATGGCATTTCATGGAGTACAAAATAACGGACAGCATCTACACCGAAGAACTCAACCAGCTCATCTGCATAGATTACATTTCCTTTGGATTTACTCATTTTTCCATCGCCCTGAAGCAGCCATGGATGTCCGAATACCTGTTTCGGAAGCGGAAGATCCAGAGACATCAGGAAGATCGGCCAGTAAATGGTATGGAAACGAATGATATCTTTTCCGATCAGGTGAAGATCTGCCGGCCAATATTTGTTGAATTTATCGCTGCTGTTTCCGTCGCAGTCATAGCCGATACCTGTGATATAGTTTGTCAGAGCATCCAGCCATACATATACAACGTGCTTCGGATCGAAATCTACCGGGATTCCCCATTTAAAGGATGTTCTGGATACACAGAGATCCTGAAGTCCCGGAAGAAGGAAGTTGTTCATCATCTCGTTTTTACGAGACTCCGGCTGGATGAAATCCGGATGTGTGTTGATGTAGTCAATAAGCTTATCTGCATATTTACTCATTTTGAAGAAATATGCCTCTTCCTTGGCAGGTACGCATGGACGTCCGCAGTCCGGACATTTGCCGTCTACAAGCTGGGACTCTGTGAAGAAGGACTCACATGGTGTACAGTACATTCCTTCATAATGACCCTTGTAGATATCTCCCTTTGCATACATTTTTTTGAAGATTTTTTTGACCTGCTCTTCATGGTTTTTATCTGTTGTACGGATGAATTTATCATAGGATGTGTTCATCAGATCCCAGATGCGTTTGATCTCACCGGAAACGTTATCTACGAATTCCTTTGGTGTAACACCAGCTTCCTCAGCCTTCAGCTCGATTTTCTGGCCATGCTCATCAGTACCTGTCTGAAAATATACGTCATAACCCTGCTGTCTTTTAAAACGTGCGATCGCATCCGCAAGAACGACCTCATAGGTATTTCCGATATGCGGTTTACCGGATGTGTACGCAATGGCAGTGCTGATATAATATCTCTGCTTTTCCATCTTTTCTTTCCTCCATAAATATAAAAATAAATTGTGTACTTACTCATAACGGACTGAAAATATATTCCGTCAAAACAGGAAATTTCCTGTCCGTGGACATTGGAAGATTACCAAGTAATTCTCAGCGACATAAAAAAACGTCTTCTCATACCATAACGATATGAGAAGACGAGTTATTACCCGTGTTACCACTTCTTTTCGTTCCTGCCTCGCGGCAAAAACCTCATCAGGTACAGCAAGCTCTATACCCTTCCGCTATAACAGGCGGTCCTGTCACTGCCTGCCGGTGTCCGTTAAATCGGACATTCACACTTCGCTTATCGCGTTTAAACCGGTTCAGCAATGCCTCTCCGAAGCCATCTTCCATCTGTGCCTGCACATCCCTCTCAGTCTCGGAACTCCTGCATAAAGTGAACCTTTACCATTCACTCTGCCGCAGATCTATGACATCAACTGCGTCACAGCCTGCATCTAAAAAGTCCTCCGGGGATTTCCCTGTAGTACGGTGTACACATGTACTCTCTTCTTCCATGAGTTTTCCATATGGGAAAATCGTAACACATTTCCGATGGTTTGTAAACGGGGAATTTCGATACTGTATTACATTCTCCTCTGCCTGTACATCCACCGCCACGCCATCCGGAACGCAATGGTTGTCAGCGTCATTCCTGCTGCCATGCTCACCGCAAAAAGGATCGTATAGATTCCGTCTTTCTGGAATTTCGCCCAGTCCTTCATCAACATCCAGTTCATTGTCCGGTAAAGTGCTGCTCCCGGAATCAGCGGAATTGTCGCGGAAACCAGAAATACAGTTACCGGCGTTTTATGAATTCTTGCCATACATTCTGCATACAAAGTAATAGCTACTGTTGACCAGAAACCGCACGCATACGGACTTGGCGTTATGAACTCTACTGCCAGATATACAGCCCAGGACAGACATCCACCCAATGCCGCAAACCAGAGTTTTTTTCCATGGATATTAAATAATGCCGCAAAGCCGAGGGATCCTGTGAAGGATACGACCAGCTGTATGATTTCCCGCATATTTTCCTCCTGAATAAATCATAACTACTATCAAATGCTCCCATTATCTGCTGCATTTCGCTACTCCGCAATTGATACAGTATGTAAACTCCTCATTCACTGCTTATTGCTTTTCGTAACCTTCAAGAGAACTTCCCTGATTCGGTTAAAACAACAGATTCGCCACCGTAAAACCAAGGCCCACGACCAGTGCCAGCAAAAGTGCCTCCATACATCGGATCAAACCTGTAATGGTATCTCCTGAAAACATATCACGCAATGAATTGGTAAATGCAATTCCCGGTATCAGAAGCATGATATTTCCGATACTGATCAGATCCGCATGATGTCCAAGCCCGATCAGAACTGTAAGATTGGAAAGTACTCCGCCGGCTCCGCAGCAAAGAAGCACTGTCAGCAGCGAGTTTAATGCACCTTTTTTTACAAAAGCCTCAAACAGCTTCAGGGCGATACCAATCAGCGCAGAAGCGATCATATCGTTGACATCTCCTCCGAAAAACACAGAAAAAGAACCTGAAATTACAGCATAGATCAAAATCTGCGTTTTAAAAGAATATCCTTGTTTATCCCGGATCTTTTCCAGCCCCTTCTGGATCTCCTCCGGCTTCGGCCGATACTCACAGATGTATCTGGAAAGCTGGTTCAGGTCATCCAGCCGTCCCAGATCATTGGACATTCCCGGCACACGCCGCGTCTGGGTGCAAATACCGAAATCCTCTCCATAAATAGTCGTCACAATACTGGATGTGATAGAAAAAACATCTGCCCGGGTGGCTCCATATGCCAGGCAGATCCGCCGTATGGTATCTTCCACACGTCCAACCTCTGCTCCGCAGCAAAGAAGCTGTTCACCAATTGTCATCGCATAATATAAATACTGTTCCGCTTCCTCCCGCGTCATCCGGCATCCCTCACTTTCCTGCTTTATTTCATTTTTATCTATTTTAGGACACGTAAATATTAAAATCAACAAGGATTTTTTGTCTTAATATTCATTTCTTCTATATTTTCTCAAAGTAATAAGCAGATATTTTCGCTCAAAATAAAACACCACACGGACAAAAAAGATATCTATCCCTTCTGTCCGGATGGTGTTTGTGTTTGAAAATCCAATGCTCTGCTCAGTTTTTATTTATTTGAAATCTAATAGATCTTATGCAAGTTTTCCGCCAAGTTCACGGCAAGCTGCAAGTCCTTCATCATCAGGTGTGTTGTTTACAATGAGTCCTTCATCATCAACAAGCTCTGCGCCTGCGTCTTTTGCTCTGCCGCACCATGTTCTCATCCACTCTCCGTCGCCCCAGTCATAGGAACCGAAAAGCGCAACTTTCTTACCGGAAAGTTTGCCTTCCAGATCAGAGAAGAATGGCTCGAACTCACCATCCTCAAGCTCCTCATCTCCCATTGCCGGACAACCAAGTGCCAAAACATCATAAGAGAGAGCTTTATCTACATCTGCATCTGCAACTTCCATGATCTCAACATCCGCACCAGCTGCTTTTGCACCTTCCTCAACAGCCTGTGCCATTGCCTCTGTGTTGCCTGTGGAAGACCAGTAAATAATTCCTACCTTGCTCATCTTAAAAACCTCCTGTTTTTAAACTTTATATTATACGCACATCTGAGATGTACAGAGATGCTTCATACCAACAACCTGCAAAATCGAATACCCCGCACGGATCTGCGCCGCAGTAAACTCCCGGCACTTATCGTAGCTGTCAAAAATCCTGCGAGCCTGCTCCACATCATCATAAACCTTCCAGTAACCACACATCTTGCAGCCACTGCCTCCGAACTTCCGGAAGCCCTTCACATCTTCAATGGGATAACCCAGGAAAAGTCCGATCTCATGAGGAAACTCCGTCTTATGAAAAAATCTCTCCTTCAAACGGGCGATCATCTCATCCAAAGAACTATCTATATTATACCCATCCTGGAGCAAAAGTTTCCTGGCTTCATCCTGCTTAAGATATTCCTGCAGCATATCCGGCCGGTACACCAGAAGAAGATAATGCTTCCTGCATCCACAGATGATCTCCATACGGATACCTTCCCGTTCAAGACTCTCCTCATAATCCGAAATGATCTCCGGCAGCTCCGGCATTTTTTCCTTGGAAAAGGAAACAAGATTCGCCGGTTTCATTCCCATTAATACAGGGGAACAATGATAACCCATGACAGATTCAAATTTTTCACAAGTCATTTGCATTCTCCTTTATATATTAGTTAGATTTCTCTAACTATTGTAAATATACTACCAAAGTTAGTCTATGTCAACTTATTTTTATAAATTTTCACCGAGAATTTTTACTGATAAAATCCTATCATTAAGGGCACAATATTCCTTATAACAAACACTCTGTCAGACATCCGACTGCCAGTTCTCACCATTTAACCGAATCAAGTAAGTCCTCTGCAGGGTTGCAAATATCTCCTACACCTGCAGCGTAAAAATACTCATTTACATCCAACTCATAAAATGAAAATATTTCAGGATAATCATATCTAAACCTCTTGACAAACCTCCCTCTGTCATGTATTATAATATCAGTAATAATTACTATTACTGATAGGAGGAAACATTATGGCAGCACTTAAATACAGCCGTCAGCGAGAGTCCATCAAGGAATTTCTGAGATCCAGAACAGATCATCCAACGGCAGATACAGTATACGAGAATCTTCGACAGATCTACCCGAACATCAGTCTCGGAACTGTCTACCGTAATCTTTCTCTTCTCAGTGACATCGGTGAGATCCGGAAGCTGACCAATTTCGGAAGCGCGGATCGCTACGATGGAAGGGTCGCACCACACTCACATTTCATGTGTACCAGATGCAACCGGGTGATCGATATGCAGTCAGACAGCCTTAACGGAATTCTTGAACAGGCAGCTGCAGAATTTATCCACGGAAAAGTCTTTGACGTAGATGCAAGCTTCTATGGAATCTGCAAGGAATGCCTGAAAAAAGAAGAAAAACAAGCTTGACAAAACAAAGATCACATGGTATCATAAAATAGTAACAATTACTATTATTAATTTAGAAGAAACAAAAACAAACAATATATTTCAAAAAAGAAAAGGAGATCATTACTATGGCTAAATGGGTATGTACAGTATGTGGATATGTTTATGAAGGCGAGCAGGCACCGGAAGCCTGTCCAGTATGTAAAGCACCAGCTTCTAAATTCCAGAAACAGGAAGGCGAGCTCTCATGGGCAGCTGAGCATGTTGTAGGTGTAGCTAAAGGCGTTAGCGAGGACATCCTTGCAGACCTGAGAGCGAACTTCGAGGGCGAGTGCTCTGAGGTTGGTATGTATCTTGCAATGGCTAGAGTTGCTCACAGAGAAGGATATCCGGAAGTTGGTATGTACTATGAGAAAGCAGCTTACGAGGAAGCAGAGCATGCAGCTAAATTCGCAGAGCTCCTTGGTGAGGTTGTAACAGACAGCACAGAGAAGAACCTTCAGATGCGTGTAGAGGCTGAAAACGGCGCTACAGCAGGTAAATTCGACCTTGCAAAACGTGCGAAAGCAGCTGACCTTGACGCAATCCATGACACAGTACATGAGATGGCTAAGGACGAGGCAAGACACGGAAAAGCATTCGCAGGTCTGCTTAAGAGATACTTTGGTAAATAAGAAATCCGCATAAAATCGGAATTTTTACAAGAGGGAACCACGTAAAATGGTTCCCTCTTTTTTAATGTTTCTGATGGAGATGTGCAAATTAGTGTACAGATTTTTCAATCTTCCGCACACTATCTGCTCTTACCTGCTCCCGAAGCTCCGTCAGATAATCTGAGAATTTCACCTGTTCATTTCCGTAGGTCATCTGCAGGTTATATTCCAGTGGGATCCAGGTTTTGATGTCGGATTCATTGTGCTGGATCAGCGCTTCCAGTTTGTCCAAAGCTTTGTAGATTCTGGATTCCAGAGTCTGCTGTGCTTCCATTTCCTGATACAGTTCTGCCATCTCTTTATCAAATGGTTCCGGCAGAGTTTTCACCCATTCACCCAGCACATCGGCTTCTTTTTCTGAATCTTTTACTGTTTTTTCAAAAGCTGGGATATCCCCGGTAAAAGCTTCTCCCATATCATGGATCAGACACATTTTCATGATCTTCAGAAGATCTGCCTCCGGAAACTCGTCGCTGACAAAATATGCCATCAGAGAAATTCTCCAGGAATGCTCCGCAACACTCTCCCGCCTGCCTCCGGATGTATAGCAATGACGCACTGCATCTTTTAATCGTTCTGCAACAGAAAGTACTTCAATCAGTTTTTCTGGTTTCATATTCGTTCTCTCTCCTCCGTCTTTTCATAATATTTTCACTGACACCAATTCTGTTCATTACTATACCATATCTCCGGTCATGGAAAACAGATGAAAAACAGAAGATTCCATTCTGAAAAAATTTGTCTCAACTAATTTATAAAAAAAATATAAACTTTATTGCATTTTTCTCCATAATCGTCATAATGAAATTATAAACAAAAGAAAGAAGGTGATTGCCGATGGATATCACGGTGTCGGATGAGGTCTCACAGGAATATCATGCGCTTGTGAAGAACATCCTCTGTAACAGAGAGTTCCTGAAGCTGAGCCTGTACACCCACCACCAGTGGACCACACGGCTCATGCACAGTATCAATGTTTCTTACCTCTCCTGGTTCATTGCCAGGAAGCTGGGATGTGACGAGAAAGCCGCCGCAAGGGCAGGACTTCTCCACGATTTCTGTCCCTATGACTTCAGGGCGAAGACACCGACCGGTGAGCATCAGGCGTTTTATCACCCGAAGGCTGCCGCAGACAACAGTGCCGCACACTTTGATGTCACAGACAGAGAGCTGGATGCGATACTCTCACATATGTTCCCTCTGGGACCTCTTCCACGCAACAGGGAAGCCTGGATCATCAGCTTTGCCGATAAAGCCTGCGCCATCGCGGAAGGCTGCCATATCGCCATTGCACTGGCCAGGCGGAACCGGATCGTCATCAATCCGGCATAATTTTCACACAAAAAACAGGGCCGTCGCCACTTCCGACGAGCCCTGTTTTTGTGTGGAAATTTATTTTATGGTAATACTTTGCAGATTACTTTCTATATCTTAGTTCTCTTTCACAACAACCTTATCCAGATGCCAGATATCATCTACATACTCCTGGATAGTTCTGTCGGATGTGAACTTACCGCTGCATGCTGTATTGAGAAGTGCCATCTTAGCCCAGCGTTTCTCATCTTTGTATGCTTCCTCAACACGCTTCTGTGCCTCTGCATAGGAACGGAAGTCGCCAAGAATGAAGTACTGGTCAGGTCTCGGCATGTTGCGTTTGTCGAGAAGTGAATTGTAGATGTCACGGAACATCTCTGTATCGCTGGAGAAGGTTCCGTTGATCAGCTGCATCAGTACCTGACGGATCTCCGGATCTGTGTTGTAGATGAAGTCCGGATCGTAACCGCCGTTGTTCTCATAGTTGATGATCTGGTCGGAACTCATACCGAAGATAAATGCATTCTCCTCGCCAACCTCCTGTACGATCTCAACGTTAGCACCATCCATGGTTCCAAGTGTCGGAGCACCGTTCAGCATGAATTTCATGTTACCTGTACCGGAAGCCTCTTTACTTGCTGTGGAGATCTGCTCGGAAACATCTGCTGCCGCAAAAATGATCTCAGCGTTGGATACACGGTAGTTCTCGATGAATACAACCTTCAGCTTGCCGTTGATGGAAGCATCATTGTTTACAACATCTGCCACACAGTTAATCAGCTTGATGATCTTCTTTGCACGTGCGTAAGCTGCGGAAGCTTTTGCACCAAAGATAAATGTTCTTGGATAGAAATCCATCTCCGGATGTGCCTTGATCTGGTTGTACAGATAGATCACATGCAGGATGTTAAGAAGCTGACGTTTGTACTCATGAAGTCTCTTAACCTGGATATCGAAGATAGAGTGCGGGTCAACCTCAACACCATTGTGCTCCAGGATATATTTTGCAAGACGCTCTTTGTTCTTGAACTTGATGGTCATGAACTCCTGAAGAGCCTTCTCATCGTCTGCGTAAACCTTAAGCTTGGAAAGCTGGGAAAGATCTGTGATCCAGTCCGGTCCGATCTTGTCTGTTACCCAGTCAGCCAGAAGCGGGTTTCCATGAGCAAGGAAACGTCTCTGTGTGATACCGTTTGTTTTGTTGTTGAACTTCTCAGGCATCATCTCATAGAAATCCTTCAGCTCCTGATTCTTGAGGATCTCGGTATGAAGGCGTGCAACACCGTTTACAGAGTAGCCTGCAACGATCGCAAGGTGAGCCATCTTAACCTGTCCGTCATAGATGATCGCCATCTTCTTGATCTTCTCGAAGTTTCCAGGATATTTCTGCTGGATCTCAAGAATGAAACGACGGTTGATCTCCTCGATGATCTGATATACACGCGGAAGCAGTCTGGAGAACAGCTCGATCGGCCATTTCTCAAGTGCCTCGGACATGATGGTGTGGTTGGTGTAAGCACAGCATTTTGTTGTGATATCCCATGCCTGATCCCAGCCAAGACCTTCCTCATCGATAAGAATACGCATCAACTCTGCAACTGCAACTGTCGGATGAGTATCATTCATCTGGAATACAACCTTCTCATGAAGCTTTGTGATGTCATCGTGTGTTTTTTTGTATTTGGCAATCGCTGCCTGAAGGCTGGCAGATACGAAGAAGTACTGCTGTTTCAGACGAAGCTCTTTACCTGCCATATGGTTATCATTCGGATAAAGCACCTCTACGATAGTACGTGCAAGGTTCTCCTGCTCTACTGCGTTGTGATAATCACCCTTGTCAAAAGAGTCAAGGTTGAAGTCTACGATCGGCTCTGCATCCCAGATACGAAGTGTGTTTACAACATCGTTGTTATAACCTGTGATCGGCATATCGTAAGGAACAGCCTTAACTGCCTGATATCCTTCATGGATGAATTTATTCTCGTTCTTCACCGGATCCCACTCAACACGTACATATCCGCCGAAATGAACCTCTTTTGCATACTCCGGACGACGGAGCTCGAAAGGATAGCCGTTCTTCAGCCAGTTATCCGGTGCTTCTACCTGATAACCGTCACGGATCTCCTGCTTGAACATACCATAACGGTAACGGATTCCGCATCCGTATGCACAGTAGTTCAGAGTTGCAAGGGAATCCAGGAAGCATGCTGCCAGTCTTCCGAGTCCACCGTTTCCAAGAGCCGGATCCGGCTCCTGGTCTTCGATGCAGTTAATGTCAAGTCCAAGCTCCTCAAGAGCCTCCTTAACCTCACCGTATGCACCAAGGTTGATCAGGTTGTTTCCAAGGGCACGGCCCATAAGGAACTCCATGGACATATAATATACAATCTTCGGGTCCTGTTTTTCATACGCCTTCTGGCTCTTGAGCCAGTTGTCAATGATCACGTCCTTCACAGTGTAGCTTACAGCCTGAAAGATCTGCTCCTGTGTAGCCTCTTCCAGTGTTTTTCGATAAAGGAATTTTACGTTTTCTTTTACACTTTTTTTGAATTCCTCTTTCTCAAACTGCTTGTCAATCATTAGTTTTCCTCCTGTACTTTGGATACTCCCAGTGTTACAGCCTCTTTATTGATGTTCCACTCCTTGGTGTAACCCTCTGCTTCTCCCAGAATAATGTTTTCTGCCAGTACTTCACGTTTGATCTCATCCTGGTTTGCTTTCATGATATCCATGATCTTATCGTTATCTTTTGCATAGACAATGATCTTGTCCATGACTTCGAAACCAGCCTCTTTACGCATGGTCTGAACCTTGCTGATGATCTCGCGGACAAAGCCCTCCTGGATCAGTTCAGGTGTAAGGTTTGTATCAAGGACAACGGATGTCTCACCGTCTGTCTCTGTCACATAGCCCTCGCTCTGGGCTGTTTCGATCAATAAGTCTTCCTCTGCAAGCTCGACTCTGTTTCCGTCAATGTCAAGAACGAGAACACCATTATCTCTCAGCTCTTTCATTGCTGCGGTTCCGTCGATCTCGGAGAGTGCGGTACGGATGCCGTTCAGAAGCTTGCCGTATTTCGGTCCTACTGTACGAAGCTGCGGCTTGAAGCTGTAGGAAATGAAGGACTCTACATCATCTGCGAATTTCACTTCTTTTACGTTAAGCTCATCTGCGATGATATCTGTGTAGAATTTATCCATAGCTTTCTCAGCCTTTACATACATGGTTCCGATCGGCTGACGGTTCTTGATGTTTGCGGTATTTCTGCATGCACGTCCGAGAACAACGATCTCAAGAAGCTCTTCCATGTTTGCCTCAAGATCCTTGTCGATCCATGCCTCGTTTACCTCCGGGTAATCGCAGAGATGGATACTCTCCGGAGCGTCTGCATCAATGCTTCTTACAAGGTTCTGGTAGATATCCTCAGTCATGAACGGGATCATCGGAGCTGCAGCCTTGGCAACAGTTACCAGTGCTGTGTAAAGTGTCATGTAAGCATTGATCTTATCCTGCTCCATGCCCTTTGCCCAGAAACGCTCACGGCTTCTTCTTACATACCAGTTACTCATATCGTCAACAAATTCCTGGAGTGCTCTTGCAGCCTCCGGAATCTTGTAGGAATCAAGATCCGCATCGACAGTCTTCACCATGGTATTCAGCTTGCTGAGCAGCCATTTATCCATAACCGGAAGCTTATCGTAATTTAAAGTATATTTAGTCGCATCAAAATTGTCAATGTTCGCATACAGTACGAAGAATGCGTAGGTGTTCCACAGAGTGCTCATGAACTTTCTCTGTCCCTCTACAACTGCCTTGCCGTGGAAACGGTTCGGAAGCCATGGAGCACTGTTGATGTAGAAATACCAGCGGATCGCATCTGCACCGTATTTGTTCAGTGCATCAAACGGATCTACTGCATTTCCCTTGGACTTACTCATCTTCTGTCCGTTCTCATCCTGTACATGTCCCAGAACGATTACATTCTTATACGGAGCCTTGTTGAAAAGCAGTGTGGACTCAGCAAGAAGGGAGTAGAACCATCCTCTTGTCTGGTCAACAGCCTCGGAGATGAAGTCTGCCGGGAACTGCTGCTCGAACAGGTCTTTATTCTCAAATGGATAATGATGCTGTGCAAAAGGCATTGCTCCAGAATCAAACCAGCAGTCGATTACCTCCGGTACACGGTGCATAGTCTTGCCGCAGTCCGGACACTTCATGGTGATATCATCAATGTATGGACGGTGAAGCTCGATGGTCTTCGCACGCTCGTCACCACTCTTCTCATAGAGATCCTGGCGGCTTCCTACGGATTCCATATGTCCGCACTCACACTGCCAGATATTCAGTGGTGTTCCCCAGTAACGGTTTCTGGAAATACCCCAGTCCTGAACATTCTCAAGCCAGTCACCGAAACGTCCTTTACCGATGCTCTCCGGAATCCAGTTGATAGTATTGTTGTTACGGATCAGATCATCCTTTACTGCAGTCATCTTGATGAACCAGGACTCACGTGCATAGTAGATAAGCGGTGTGTCACATCTCCAGCAGTGCGGATAATCATGCTCGAATTTCGGCGCGTCAAAAAGCTTGCCCTCTTTATCAAGGTCTGTGAGGACCATCGGGTCCGCTTTCTTTACGAATACACCTGCGTATGGTGTCTCTTTGGTCATGTTACCCTGTCCGTCTACGAACTGTACGAACGGAAGGTCATACTCACGTCCGACACGGCTGTCATCCTCACCAAATGCAGGTGCGATATGAACGATACCGGTACCATCACTCATAGTAACGTAGTTGTCACAGGTTACGAAATGAGCTTTTTTGTGCTGTTTTGCTGCTGCCTCTCCTGTACATGCAAAAAGCGGCTCATATTCTCTGCGCTCAAGGTCTGTTCCTTTATATTTCTCAAGGATCTCATATGCAGGCTCATCATCCTTTGCAAGCTTGCCGAGAACCTTGTCCAGAAGTGCCTCTGCCATGTAGTAGGTATAGCCGTCTGCTGCTTTTACCTTACAGTAGATCTCATCCGGGTTTACACAAAGTGCAACGTTGGATGGAAGTGTCCATGGTGTTGTTGTCCATGCCAGGAAGTATGCGTCCTCACCAACAACCTTGAAACGCACGATCGCAGAGCGCTCTTTAACAGTCTTGTAGCCCTGAGAAACCTCCTGTGCGGAAAGCGGAGTTCCACAGCGTGGGCAGTAAGGAACGATCTTAAAGCCTTTATAAAGGAGACCTTTTTCCCAGATCTCTTTCAGCGCCCACCACTCGGACTCGATGAAATTGTTGTCGTATGTTACATACGGATGCTCCATGTCAGCCCAGAAACCAACGGTAGATGAGAAATCCTCCCACATTCCCTTGTATTTCCATACGCTCTCCTTACACTGCTGAATGAACGGCTCCATTCCGTACTCCTCGATCTGCTCCTTGCCGTCAAGGCCAAGCTTCTTCTCAACCTCAAGCTCAACCGGAAGTCCGTGAGTATCCCATCCTGCTTTTCTCGGAACCATGTACCCCTTCATTGTACGGTATCTCGGGATCATATCCTTGATAACTCGTGTCAGAACGTGTCCGATATGTGGCTTACCATTTGCGGTAGGCGGTCCGTCATAGAATGTGTATGTCTCGCCCTCTTTACGGCTGTCCATACTCTTTTCGAAAATCTTGTTGTCTTTCCAGAATTTCTCGACTTCTTTTTCACGGTCAACAAAATTCAGATTCGTGTCAACTTTACGATACACAATATTTACCTCCTGTGTCTGATTACTGGCTGCTGCCTCATCTGTAAGGCCACAGCGGATTGTTTCTTCACAGATACCTGTTCGTGCCAATGCTTCGGGCACTTATAAAAAAAGACCCCATCCTGTAAAAGGACGAAGTCTGATTCGCTGTACCACCTGTTACATTATACGGGCCTGTGTCCAGATCCCTGCGTCTTCTGCTGTGTTCTTATGCTCTGTGTTATGGCGCGGGCTGTTGTTCCATGTCTGTTCATGGCGGACAATTCTTTGTATCTGCCGATATATGTTCCCTGTAACGGAGGAAATCCGTCAGTTCTTACTTAATGATCATCTGTATATCAGATATTCTTCCGGCTGCTACCGGACAACTTCGGAACTGAAGCTCAGGAGTGATATTCCGCCATATTTACTTGTCCCGGGCTCCCACCATCCCCGGTTCGCTGCAAGCTTTCCATATGGCCTACTGTCTCCATCACAGCTTTTTCTATATACGCTGTCTATTATAGGTTGGGGAAAATCCATATGTCAAGTGTTTTCATGGATTTTTCTTATTATATGTATGTTCACTTCTTCTTAATGGAATTTTCACAGACTGCAAGTAGTTTTTCCGGGAGGAAAGTGGTATACTACTACAGAATCTTGAGGGCCAAAATACAGCGTTTCATTAATACAATGCTATAATTAATGAAATACTGCACCTCATCACAAAACGGGCAAGATTTTTTCGGTTACTGATCCTCAAATGAATAATAACCTTCTCGCCCGGATTTATCACTGAAAGGTATCTTGTTATGAAAAATATGAAAAAACGATCCTTGCGCCGGATCTTTGCAGGCATTCTCGGCATAGGGATCCTGCTCACAGGCGCAGCTCCCTGCGCGGCGGCTGCCTATGGATACGATGAATATGGTGATCCTATCGTCACTGCCACACCGGTTCCTGATGGTCAGGCAGCAGCAGTCACGCCTGCTCACTCCAGCTATTATTCACAGGCTGCCGACACCGATTCCATTGACGGGTGGCCCAAAGGTCCCGGCATCGAAGCACAGGCTGCAGTCCTTATGGATGTAAATACAGAAGCCGTTCTTTATTCCAAAAATGCGGACACACAGCTCTACCCTGCCAGCATCACGAAGATCCTGACTACACTGCTTGCCTGCGAAAATCTGAACGCTAAGACAAACATTACCGTATCTGAAAAAGCTTCCACCAGTGTAACTGCCGGAGATTCCAGTATTTATGCTGCTCCCGGTGAAAAATTCACCAGGGATCAGGCCCTGATGGCTGTCATGCTCCAGTCCGCTAATGAAATGTCTGTCGCCGTTGCGGAAGAAGTTTCTGGCTCTGTAAAGAAATTCGCAGAACTCATGAACTGGCGCGCCAAGCTTTTTGGCTGCAAGAACACACACTTTAACAATCCCAACGGTCTTCCGGATGAGAATCATTACACCACAGCCTCCGACATGGCAAAGATCGCCAAATCCGCCTGGCTGAATCCTCTTTTCCGGCGATACTGCACCAAACGTTATTACGAGATCCCGCCTACCAATAAATTTGCAGAAGCCCGCCAGCTGCTCAATCATCACAAGATGATGAAAAACGGCGAATATTATTATGAAGGCGTCCGTGGCGGAAAAACAGGCTACACGGATGCATCCGGCAACACACTTGTCACCTACTGCAAACGAGGAAATATAACGCTGGTAGCCGTGATCCTGAATTCTACTTCCGCGGCAAATGCTTACAGCGATACCGCTTCTCTTTTTAATTATGGTTTTGAAAATTTTGAAAAAGTGGATATGAAGGTGTCCATGGAGCCAGTCCCGTTTAAGGTACTCCCTTGTGACAAATATATCCTTAAGAATAACGGAAACACCTATCCGTTTTATTATCAGACAAAGGTTTATGTGACTCTTCCAAAAGGTATCAAAAAATCACAGCTTAACAAACGCCAGGCCGTTCTTCAGAATGCTGTCGGCCCACTGCGTCTGAAAAGCAAATATTATTATAAGAAACAAATGGTCGGATGGGGAATGCAATACGAACGAAACATCGTATCAGATCTTCTCCTGACTTCGTAACATTTTCCTGCGGCGGAGAGATTCGTGCTTTTCACGGATCTCATCCGCCGCTTCTGTATCTTCTGCTCTCAGGGTCTTCACCCCGAAATATTTTCCCTCATCGGTTTTTCGGATCCGGATCTTTCCGGCAACAGGTCCATGCTCATGGCAAAGGGCAAGGCTGTAATATACCTTGGAATTGTTGGTACTGAACCAGCGGATCTTCCTCTTGGCAGGGCATCTGCAAATGGGACACATGGTACTTACCATGGTACGGTCCTTCATCAGACGCTCCTTTGATACAAATTCCCTGGACACAAACTTGTCATGGTCTGTATAGGAAATATAGATCTCGCTGTCTCTGGATTTTGGATTCTGATATACATCTAGGGACGGATGGCGGATCATGCAGGCTTCATCAATCTCCAGAAGTATCCTGGCAGTATAGCTGGCGTCTGCCAGTGCCCGGTGAAAATCCCGGTTTTTGGGAAGCTGCAGGTAGTCTGTAGCATATTCCAGGGAACGCCTGGATATTCCATCCTCGAATTTTATGCTGAAAAGTTTCTGCACATCATAGTAATGCACCGGTCCTGGCATCAGCTTCAAAAGATTATAGTATTTCATATTGCGCTGAAGTTCCATCACATCCTGGTCTCCCCAGGTAAAAAAGCGATACTCCTCCCCGCACCATTCCAGAAATCTGCGGATCGCCCTTGGAAAAGGGATGCCTTTTTCCAGTTCATGATAATCCACGTGGATCACTTCATGGATACTGTCGTGGATCCAGTGGTACACTTTGGGCTTGATCAGGCACTGAAAGGTATCAACGATCTCTCTTTTTTCATTTAATTTTACTGCCCCGATCTCTATGATCTCAAACGGGAGCCGACTATCCGGATGTCTTCTTCCATCCGGATTCTGGTTCCATTCCAGGTCAAATACAATATAGTTCATGGGTTTTCTGTCCTCTTATCTGACTGCTCAGCTGCTTCATAGATGCAGCTGTTTCCGGATCGTTGTCCGGCTATTTCATATTTTTGCATTCGGACACAGAATAAATCGCTTCAAACAGCTCCTGCTGGAAGCTTTCTGTATCTGCATCTGTCAGAATCATATCTTTCATTTCGTCTTCTTCGTGTAGCCACCAGCGGAAATCGCATAATGTGGCACCTCGTCCGGCACCGTCTGAACAATCCACATCCAGGAATACTTTTTCTGTTTTAAAGAACTCCGGATGGATGAGATACATAAACGGTACAGCAGCATGGATACTTGCCACGCAGCGATATTTGGAAAAATTTTCAAGTACGTAGCCAGCCATATCTCCACAGGCTCTGGCTGCCGGATCACCGGACTGGCACAGCTTCATGATCTGGTTTCTGGTGAGATTACATTTCAGGGTAGCATCCAGTCCACACATGATCAGTGGGATTCCGGAAGCGAATACGATCTTTGCCGCCTCCGGATCTGCGTAGATGTTGAATTCCGCTGCCGGTGTGATGTTTCCGCCTTTTGCTGCGCCGCCTGTAAATACAATTTTTCTGATCTTATTCTTTATTTCAGGAAAAACCTTCAACAGAAGTGCAAGATTAGTCATTGGTGCAGTTTCGATCATTACTACCTGCTCGCCCTCCGGAATGGCATTCAGAATATCACGTATAAAAAGCACTGCATTATCAGAAGCAGCCTCTGATTTTGCTTCCGGCAGTACGCAATGGCCAAGCCCTGTCTCTCCGTGGAATTCTTCCGCATAAATTGCCGTTTTCACAAGAGGACGGTCCTGGCCTCCTGCCACCGGAACCTTCAGTCCGTAAAAATCCACCAGCTCCAGTGTATTTTTGGTCACTCTTTCTATCCTGGTACTTCCTGCAGATGTCGTCACTGCAAGCAGCTCCAGTTCATCCTGATATGCTGCCGCATATGCCAGTGCGATCCCGTCATCGATTCCGGGGTCACAGTCCATGATAACCTTGATCTTATCTCCCATATATTCACCTCTGTAAAAACTCTTTCCCCAATTTTATAGTATTGCCGAATTTCCGCTGTTTACCTGTTCCAAGTATAACAGAGTGAGGAAAGAGTGTAAAGTTAATCAGAATTCGTTACTGTTCACTCCGTTCTCAGCAACACGCTTCGCGGAATATTACCAGTAAACAGTAATCAGAATTCACCTCTGTACTTCAGGCTGAAACGTAAAGAACCCCTCTGCCGGACATTGGCAGAGGGGTGGAAAAAAGGGGGTTATATTCATTTATATAAACAAATGCAATGTGCAATTTGGAGCTTTAATATTTGCAATATCCGTTTGGGTTGTTCCGGATATTGTTATTATGCTATATCCCATCACCCGGAGCTTGCAATCCAGTACCGGGGCTTCACAATAAATGCTGATCAATCAATAGAAACAAATTTCTTCTCTTCTGCTTCTTTCTTGGTTTCTTCCTTCGGGAAGGTTACATGAAGGATTCCGTTCTCATATTTCGCATGGATATCTTCATGCTTAATGCTCGAGCCTACATAAAAGCTTCTGTTGCAGGTTCCTGTATAACGTTCTCTGCGAACATATTTACCTTTATCATCCTTCTCGTCCTTCTTCTCTTCTCTGGTTGCCTGAATGTTCAGATAACCATTCTTCAGCTGGATCTTCACATCCTCTTTCTTAAATCCCGGAAGATCGATCTCCAGTTCATAATTGCCATCTACATCAAGGATATCTGTCTTCATCATATCCTTCACCTGAGGATAAGCATTGGCAGCTGCCTGACGGCCTGTCGGATATCCCATAAAATCATCAAATAAATCTTCTCCGAAAATACTTGGCATTAACATAACTCATTCCTCCTGATCTATATTCGCTGCGTGCTGCGCAGGCGTTTTTAGTTTACTGTTTCTGAAAACATCTGCAAATTCTGTAAGAACTTTCTCCGGAAGATTTCTTTTTTCTCTCTTCCTTTGTTCTGTATGTACTATAACACGCATTATTAGCACTGTCAATAGGCGAGTGCTAATTTCACACTTTCTTCACATTTCACGTAATTTTACGATACATATGTCTGAAGCGCCGAAGATAGAAGGACTCCCAGGATCAGAAATGGAACTGCCTGTAAAAGCACTCCCATAAATACATAAATATAATAACTGCTTTCTTGAACTACCCCACCCGACTAACGTCGGATGGGGATTCCACGGGCTGGCGCCCGTAAAACCCCGATAGTCCAGCTACGGGTATTCTGATACGACTTTACAGCTTCTCATCCGAAGAATCAAGGCAACAGGCCTATATCAGCGTAAGAGTCCGGATATACACGTCCGTCCATATACCTGCCGTATCATACTATTGATACGTACAAGAGGCCTTTCCGAAGAAAAGCTTTTCATGGTAAGAATACCCGGAAGGTTAACGAGTTACATTTTTATGTCAATCAGTATCTGTTTAGATTAGTGTCGGTCAAAGTTAATAGTAACAAGCCGTCCAGCCTTTCATCTCTGCAGCAATAGCCTTTAAAGATTTTGGCTTCTTCGGCTTTCCAGTTTTTGTGAGTCCATCCCCTTTTTTATATTCATACGGGATTGAACGGTAAAAGCTATGAGTACATATTCCTGACAGCTTACTTGATATATATTTCCATACCTTCATTAAACTATAGATATCTTCTCCATCTGACAATTCTTTTTTAAGACTGTCTGTCAAACGGGCAGCCATCTCTTCTTCCAGAGTAAGTTTATCTCTTAATCCCATACCTTTCAATCCAATCACATATGAGGCTGCTTCATGTATTGAAATACCAAGTCTTCTCATATACAGGATTTTTCCAATCTGGCTTGTATATGCTGGATTTATTTTAATGACACCAAAGCTTCTGCGGTATGACTGGTTTTCAATACAGGATTCCATTTTTCTGTATGCAAATATAGAAGCATGGCGGTTACCCTTCGCATTTCCATATTTCATACCATGTTTTGATATCGTGGTATCTATGTCTTCCATAACAAGCGGTTTTTTGCGGTCTTCACAGTACTGTCCAACCTTTGACATGATACGGCCTATCTCATCAGAAATCTGCCCGCTTGTTTTATTTTCAGGATTGAACCTCAGTACCTTACCTGATATTCTGTTTCCGTCTTTATCAATATCAGTTAATGCGACATGGTCATAATTTAAATCAATAGAAACGCATCCGTCTTCAAATGACTCATTACAGTATGTATTTTCCAGAACCATAGTTACAGATGGGATGAAATATAATCTCCCTTTTTCATCACATTTTAACTGAAAATTATAACATACGGGCTTTCTGTCATCAGGTTTGGCATTTAGAGCATCAAGCCAGAGATTATTGTCTCTGGAAAGTTGGAAGTCTAAAAGAATAGCTTCTTTTCCATCCATGCATGTGATAATTAGTGCCTCTTTGTGTCCGTCAAGTTCTTTTCTGGTGGCAAAGTCAGCTGCAGAAGCCTTTCTTACAAGGAAATTACAGTTTTTGGATGTGTGGCGGCCAGGAAGACTCATTGACGCATGTCTTTTGTTAAAAAATTCCTGTTTCCATATTTCAATATTAATATCCTCGGAGTCTTTCTCTGAATACATCTTTTTTGAACCAAAAATGATGCGTTTTGGAGGATTCTTTTTAAGGCAGTCAAGCTTATCCTGCATATGGTTTCTTGCAGAAATTAAAAGTTTCAACCTGCTCTTAAGTTTTCTGATGTCAGCCTCAATGTTTCGTTCATATATGTCAACTTCAACTTTTTTGTTTCCAGGAAGTGAGACACTCTTACCTGTCATTTTTGTCTGGCAGCCAGAATAAGGAGTTTTCCATTTTTTAGTTTTAGCATATATTACAAGGGACTCTTTGATTGCCTGTTTCTTTTCAAGCTGTTCAATAGTAGAAGCTATCTTTGTATCCCTGGCATCAAGGTCTGATTTTTTGGTTTTTATATACAGTTTATTCAGCTCATTCTGAGATGACAGCATTCCGGAAGCAGACGTATAGACTGCACAGTTGTAATAGTCACTGGTCTTAAATGTGTCTTTGCACCATTTAGAATAAGTATTTTCTGTAAGTATGCCAGTATTTTTATATTTTTTATCGTAAAGCAGGTTATACATCTGTATCTTCATATCATTAAATCTGTATTCTGTATCAACAAGAGAGTCAGAATTGATTATAAGATTCTCGTCGATATAATACCTTTTATCTGCGTTTATTGTACGTGTAATTTCCATATTGCGTTGTCACCTCGCTTTCGGTTGAAATTATTCTTAGTGTTGATAAAACCTTTTATTTATGCTATTATTATACCATATTTAAAAGCCTAATGCAAGCTCGGTTAAAATCTATTTTGGAGGGGTTTTATGAACAAAAAAGAAACTGATGGAAAATACAGTAGACGCGCCCATTCTGTATGCTGTTTAACATATCATGCAGTATTTGTTATCAAATACAGAAGAAAAGTTATTGATGATGAAATAATGGAGTTTATGAAGAACCACACAAAATATCTGATTGAAGACAGGTTCAAAGGAAAGATGCTTGAATTTAATGGAGAAGAAGACCATATACATATATTATTTGAACTTCCGCCGGCAGCAGCACCTTCTGTGATAATATGCAGCTTAAAGACACAGCTGTCTAAGGAAGTGCGAAAGCGGTACATAGAACAGATACAGGGAAAATTATGGAAGGATTCTTTTTGGAGTGACAGCTATTTCCTCTCAACCACAGGAGGAGCAAGCCTTGAGTCTTTAGAAGAATATATCAGACAGCAGGGAATAGAAAAACCAGAACGGCCAAAACGTAAATATACTAAACGAAAGCGAAAGTAAAAGTTCAGAATAATTTGACTCCGTCAAAGCACATTCATCCCCACCCGACTACGTTACAAGGAATATTGTTACTTCGTCGGATGGGGTTTTCTGTGCTCTAATAGATAAAAGAGAGCCCACGTCTGCTGAATACAGAAAAGAACATCTGTATCGGGACCATGGATTCCGTATTCAGTGCAGTGGAGATATGCTTCATGAGATCTGTCGAATAATACATTTAATCGATACCGGGACGGTAATAAGGCAGGCTACCGCACCAGATAGCATGGCTGCAACATCCTGGAATAGGAACTGGGAATTAAGAATGATCTCTAGGCTATATTGCTGTGTCTGAATGTATGAAAATAATAAAATAGTTCCTCCAAGATAAGCAAACAGCAACGTATTTACCGTTGTACCGATAATTTCTTTCCCAACCTGATAGCCGGAAGCTGTAAGCTCTTTCGCTGTCAGACTGTTTTTATGAGTCCAGACTTCATATACAGAAGATGTTACAGATAATGCTGTATCGATAACAGCCCCAAGAGTACTGAAAACAGTTACAAATATTCCTACATGAAGCATGTTAATATGAAGGTCCGTACTGTAATAATACATAAAATCGTCTTCCGAAATCTGCAGCTCATTTAACCCGTAACTTCCTGATCTCCACGTAATAATATAAATCGGAATAAACAAAAGTAACATTACCAGCAGTGTAGCCAGAAAAGCCGCCCGCGTCTTTGGATTATTTCCGTTCTGATAAAACAGAGAAATATAACAGACACCTGCACCTGCCACCAATATCAGGAGCAGTACAGGAAAACCGGCAGACATCAGCATAATTGAAAAAAATAAAATTACAATATTCCCCGCCAGTGTCATAATTGACATGGCTCCACGCTCTCCGCCAATCAAGATCACCAGAAAAATTAAAATCAATGCAAGAAAAATGATCATTCTCTGACACCCCTTTTCCGTGATGGTATTTTCATAATCGCTGAAGCAATAAAAACAGATACCGGTATTGCCAGTACAATTCCAATACTTTCTATCAGAAAACGACAGATATCATATGGAATGTGGTATCTCACGATCGTTATAAAACTTATATCATTATTCATCTTAAGTATGAACATGGGAATCATGCCGCTTGCCAGAACAAACAGCAGTACATTTATCATGGTTCCCATAATATCATATCCGATTTCACGACCGGAATGTATCAGTCTTCTCAGAGAAACCGATGGATTTTTCCGCACGATCTCTCCTACTGCTGCGCTGATCGTCACCGTCACATCCATAATTGCACCAAGTCCTGTCAGCATAATATCTGCCCAGAATATATCTGCTGAATTGCCTGTACTTCCAAGGTATTCCAGATTGGAATAATCCAGATCTCCGTACATATAAATAGAAAATTCAAACAATGCCATGATCAGAAACAGAACACACAGTGTTGAAAGAACTGAGGAAAATGTTTTTCTATGAATTCCATTTAAGCAGATCAATGTAGTCAGTGAAAAAAGAACTGCGATGACATTACAGATATTTAAAATATTTTTGCCTTCTGTAAAAGCCTGAAATCCATACGCAAATATGACTGTATTCAGTATCAGTGATATGATCGTGTAAAATCCCTGCTTTCCTGTAATGCAGATCAGCAGAAAAAATAATCCTCCTGCCAGTAATGCCAGATACCCATCCCTTTTTACAGAACGTATCGTTTTTCCGGGGCTTTCCTTTGAACCGCTTAAAAGAACGGTGTCTCCTTTATGATATTTCTTGGTCTGAACCTGAGAAGATGTATATTCATTAGAGACCGTTATTTTTTCCCCTTTATGCGGACCGTTTAATATCCGTGCCGTAATATTCTGAGTATAGTAATATTCTTTTGAGCCCCTGGTTCCTTCTCTGCTCAGAGTCTGTTTTTCTGTTACGGAACATATTTTTGCCAGCGGTGTATGATAAAATCGGGAATTACAGCAGGTAAACAGAACAAAAATAATATATATGCCGGCTAAAAGATATTTTTTGTGAAATATGCAGGATTTCATTAACTTCATTCCCCCTGTAGAAATATTGCAATCGTAAACGCACTGACCGGTTGCCTTTTATCGAAGTAACATTGTACGCTTTTTGAAAGTATCGGTCAATATAAGGTATACAAAAAACAGCAGCAGAACCGTTTTCACAGTTCTGCTGCTGCCCCCATAATTATTTTAACAAATACCTAACTCCAAAAAAGCCATTATTTACAAAGCGCAGAAAATGCATCTGCAACAAACTGAACCTTGGTTCCGATAATAACCTGTACAGAAGTTTTTCCAGGTTTGATCACGCCTGCAACACCTGCAGATTTGATCACCTTATCATTTACAGCTGTAATATCCTTAACCTCAAGTCTCAGTCTTGTGATGCAGTTATCGATGCTTGTGATGTTCTCTTTTCCGCCACAGCCTTCAAGGATCTTTGCGGCAATAGCAGTATAGTCATCATTTGCAAGCTCAATATTCTTCTCTGCCTCAAGATCATCATCGTCTTCTCTTCCCGGAGTCTTCAGATCAAATTTCTTGATGGCAAAAAGGAATACAACATAGAATACAATGAATGCTGCAATTCCAAGAGGAAGGATGAGCCATGTTTTCTGTGCTGCCGGAAGTGAGGATGAGAAAAGTAAATCCATCGCACCGGCGGAGAAGCTGAAGCCTGCACGGAAGCCAAGAGCAACTGTGATCATGGTAAAGATACCGTAAAGTAATGCATAGATCACATAGAGGCCAGGAGCAAGGAACATAAATCCAAACTCGAACGGCTCAGTTACACCACAGATAAATGCACAGATCGCTGCAGATGCAACAAGACCGATGGCAACTTTTTTCTTTGCAGGTTTCGCACATCTTACCATTGCAAGTGCTGCACCAGGAATACCAAACATCATACATGGGAAGAATCCGGACATGTACATTCCAAGGCTCCAGGATACATCTGCAGAGGTTTCACCTGCCCAGAAGTGCTGAAGATCACCAAGTCCGATGGTGTCAAACCAGAATACATTGTTCAGTGCGTGATGTAATCCGGTAGGGATCAGCAGACGGTTCAGGAATGCATAGATACCTGCACCAACAACATCCATACCTGCAACTGCTTTTCCTAATGCTACAAGTGCACTGAAAAGTAATGGCCACACAAACAGTAATACAGCAGATACGATAATGGAAACCACTCCTGCGATGATCGCTACGCAGCGCTTGCCGCTGAAGAATGACAACCAGTCAGGAAGCTTGGTGCTCTTGAATTTGTTATAGCATGTAGATCCGATGATACCGGCAAGGATTCCGATAAAAGGATTCGCAATTTTGTCAAATGCAAGAGTTTTTGTTGCATTGTCTGCGATTGATGGCATGATGGTTGTAACAAATCCTGTAGAAAGAAGTGTTGTGAGCATCAGCTAGGATGCAAGTGCAGCAATTCCGCCGGTTCCGTCATTCTTTTCTGACATACCGACACCAACACCGATAGCAAAAAGGATTGCCATGTTGTCGATCAGAGCTCCGCCTGCCTTAACCAGAAACAGACCGATCAGATTGGCTGCGCCATGAATGTCTCCACCCTGCATAGTTGCCGGACATAACCAGTATCCGATACCCATGAGGATACCACAGATCGGCAGTACTGCCACCGGAAGCATTAACGCTTTTCCCAGTTTTTGAAGAAATTTCATATATTTCCCCTCCCTTAAAATAAATATATTTGACCGGATCACTCCGGTTATAACACCCCGAAAATTGCTACTATCTCCGGGCTGCTATAAGCCTGTCAGCTGCATGAAGATGATCATGAAAGCTTGAGGACGGCTTCATCCGCCGAAACATCCCCCTCCTTCTGGAGGCTTATCTTTCCGTAATCATCTGTGTTGCAGATCAGAACCGGGATAATCGTGTTTAAACCGGCTTTCTCAATTTTGTCCAGATCAGCCTCTATCAGAAGGTCACCTTTTTTGACCTTGTCACCTGCTGCAACGTGCGCTTTAAAGGGTTCGCCCTTAAGTGTGACTGTATCCAGTCCGATATGTATCAGTATTTCCGCGCCCTGAGTGCTTGTCAGCGTAACTGCATGAAGCGTATCAAATACCATTGCCACCTCACCGTCTGCCGGAGCATATATCCTGCCGTCTGCCGGGATCACTGCAAAACCGTCACCCAGTACCTTGTCCGCAAAGACAGGGTCCGGAACCTCCGCAAGGGGAACCACTCTACCCTTGCAGGGTGCATAGATTAAATTTCCTTTATCTTTTCCTTTAAAAAATTTCAGCATATTCTCTTCCTCCCGTTATTTCACCACTTCTTCCGGTATTGATATCCGCGATGTCGATTTGTAAATATGTCTATATGTTTTTTATCCGTTCCGGGTTTATATTATATATTTCGTATAATTTTCATTTTTTGATTTTTAGGCATGTGTATATATTAACCATTATTTTCGGTTTTGTCCACATTTTTATCGGTATTTTTCAAAAAAATAAGCTGTAGCACATTAATGCGACAGCTTATGCAAGAATATTCAGTTTACTTTAGCAGTTCTTTTTCTTTCATATTCGTTGTCACCTGAAACTCTCCGTTGATCCGTTGGATCTCGTATACCAGGGGATTATTTCTGGCCCAGCCGGGATCTTTTTCTGCCTGCCGGTTCCAACTGTACCAGGCACGGACAAAGCCCTCGTGGATAGTATTTTCCGCTTCCTGGCGCGCCTGGACCGCATCCTGATAATCCACAAAAGTTCCGATATAAAATCGTTTCCCCTTGAATCCGATGGTAGCACGGTATTTTCCATTCCGCAGCTGATAGACGCCACGGAATCCGCTGGTATTATCACTGCGGTGCTTTCTTTTTTCCAGCATCTCCACACAGGTTCCATCTACCATATGCAGCTGCCCGGGAAGCTCCTTCCATATCTCCTGTCTCAGACAGCCACAGCTTCTGTAATTACCATGAAGAAGGCCATCCTCTGTCACATCCACTTCATTTCCGCAGTCACACCGACAATGCCAGAACACAGAGCCCTTTTTGCTCCTTTTATCTGTATGATAGAGAGCAGTCAGCCGCCCGAAACGCTGTCCGCTGATGTCGGTGATCCCGCGTCCTCTGACATAATGGCCGCAGCCGCAGCTGGTACATTTTCCGGCTTTCAGGCTGTGTGCAGTGGAAATATGCATATTCCCGCAGTCACAGCGGCATTCCCACCTGGTCCTGCCGTTTTTACTTTCCAGTTTTTTTACTGCCACAAGTTTCCCGAAACGCCGGCCTGTAAGGTCTTCTGCCACCGGGCCTCTCCTAGAACTGTTTTGCGGAATACATCCACAGTCCTTTACAGTCCCACGCATCAGATGTCTGGTATTTACTTTTATCTCATTTCCACAATCACATCTGCACAGCCATACAACATATCTGTTTTCCCGCTCATCCAGTTTTTTCAGTACCGTCAGATGACCAAATCTCTGACCTTCCAGTTTAAGTCCGTTTGCCATCCTCTGTCCCTCACATTTCGTCAAAAAAGCGATGCGGTAGAAATTTTTCCTGCCGCACCGCTGTCCGGATCCTGTTATTTATCCGTTTTCTTTTTTCTTCTGACAAATACTGCTGCCAGTAATACCACGCATCCGGAAACGCAGATCACTGCGATCCATTTTGCGAGGTTTGTGTTATCTCCTGTTTTTGGCATAGCTTTTACATGACTGGAACCTGTATTTCCTGTATAGGAAGAAGTTCCGGAAGCAGGCGGATTGCTGTCAGGTTTTACCGGCGTGTTCGTTATGGTCGCTGCCGGAGTTCTGGTCGGCATTGCAGTCGGAGTTTTTTCCGGAAGTGGTGTCGGTGTATTTTCCGGTGCAGGTGTCGGCGTATCCACAGGATCGTAGGAATTCACAAAGCCGATATCCTGTTTCTCGCTGTTCATCTGTGCATCGGTATGTGCAGCCACAACTGCTTCCAGATCACCGGACTCTCCGTTCGTTACTGTTACTTTCACATAATAAACGGTATTGTCATAATGTCCGTTTTCCAGCTTTCCAGGCTGCTGGGAAACGCTGTAAGTGTATACGCCAGGAACAGCATATTCCACTGCAGGAAATTCTGCTTTCCCCGCACCTGTGACCGTGATCGTATTTTCTTCCGGCATGGGTGCTTCGTCCTCACCCTGAAGAATGATCGTATAAGTTTCGTCCGGAGATGGCTTCTCACCTGACAATTCCACGCTGACAGGAATCTTTACTTCCGCAACTCCAGCTGCCATAGCTGAAATCGGAAAAACTGTCAGGCACAGAACCGCAAGCAGGAGCACTGCCGGAAATTTTCGTATATTCGTCTTCATCCCCTCCTTACGTCTCCGGCGAATAAGGTTTCATTACCGCCAGAAGAACTGTTCTTGCATCTGTAAATTCCGAAGAGCAGGTTGACATTGCCAGTATCTGGGAAAAATCTTCGGACTTTCCAATGTTATCCATTGTCTGCTGATGGACATGTTCCGCGTTTTTTCTGACAAAATCCACAAGTCCACTGGTATCCGCCTGCCATTTTCCCGTTGCAAAAATAGAATCCTCAGATGCGGAAACCTGCATGCATGCAAAAATTTCCAGCTTGTAAGAACGGTCAGGAAGGATCAGCGTACCTGTGGTGTTTTTGTCAAAAAATTTCTTTTTTCTGTAAAGATCCAGATCTCCGAACATCTTATGCTCTGCCATGTGATGACCATACAGGAGAGAATATTTCCCCTGAAAACTTCTGTCACAGCCGGAATCCAGAAAGATGCTTCCTGACAAAGCAAAATCACCGTATACATCAGTATTGATGTAAGTCAGGTTATCTTCTCCCTGAAGGATCGGATAATCGATCTTTGTGTGGTCCAGTGTGATCCATCCACAGACGTCCGGATTGATCTTGCGGAGCTCTTCAAAAGAAGCGCCTCCGTCTTTCTGTTCCGGGTCCGGTTTCAGTTTTAAGAGTTGGGACTGAATGTCGTCCACAGCGCCATAGACCTGTGCGTTATCCCAGAGTGCATACCCGGAATACGCCGCCGCCAGGATCAGAAACAATGCTACAATGGCAGTGACCAGAGAGTTGGCTGCTTTCAGAAAAAACTTAGATGCGTTCATACTGCCTCCTCTCTGCTGCCTGGATGATCATTAGTCTTCGTATTTACGTCTTCTGGTGATGAATGCTGCACCTGCGATTACGATCACGCCTGCGAATACGAGGATGTATGGGAGGGTTGTGAGGTTGACGCCGGTGTCGATTTCGCTAGATTTGTCGTTAACAAATGCCTGAGTTGCTTTTTCTGAATTAGTTGTTCCCCTTGCTTCATTACTTTTAACATTATTCACTTTTGTTGTATAACCACTAACTGCAGTCTCTTCTACTGTGTAAGTAACATCTTTTGGCAGGTTATTAATAGTGATTGTGTCACCATGTTTCAGTTTAAATGGTATTCTCTTGCCAATTTTGATAGTTTGCGGATTTTTAGAATATGAACCAAGTGTTACTGCATAGCCATCCTGATTATATGTTGCGCCGTTTTTTCCTGTTAATGTAATTGTAAAATCAAAATATTTAGACTTATCACCAAGATTACCGGTTACTTCCTTGGATACCGCTAATTTATTAGCTGTATAAGTGTTATTAAATGCGGCTTCACCATTTTCAATTTTCTTGTCGCCCTTAGTAAATGAAACTGCTGCTACTTTAAATGTTCCTGCTGTATCACCGTTTACTACAGTAACTTTCATTGTTACAGAAGCTGCATCGTAGTCTACACCTGCTGTAGTTCCTGCTGTCTCTTTAATTGTATAAGTATAAACTCCAACACTTGTGTAATCTGGAAGAGTTACATCAACAGTCTTATCGTTACCGTCTGTAGTAGCACCATCTACTTTTGTATAAGAAACAGTTCCAACTGTTGGTGTTTTCATGTTAGTTACATTTACACCCTCTGCTGCATCTGTAACTCCTGCATTCTTAATAGTAAAATTAAATGTTTCTGCAGGTGAGTTTCCTTCACCGATCAGCTTATATTCTTTAGTAAACTGAACTTTACCTTCTACAGGTGTCTGTGCTTTGTTGACTGTTTCTGCCGCAAATGCCGTACTTCCCATGGTAAACATGGTGGCTGCTGCGATCAAACATGCTAACAGTTTCTTCGTCTTTTTCATAAGAAAATCCTCTTAGAAATATAAATTTATTTATAAGCTCATAAAAAGCAGCTTATACATTTGTTGTTATGTTCTCTCAGAAATGGGAGAACCGTTATTTTTTTACAGTTCCCTTCTTCGAAGTATAGTGATTACTTTTGCTTTCACATTCTCTATGGAGATGGGGCCGAATTCACGGCTGTCTTTTGCATGGGTTCGGTAGTCTCCCAGAATAAATACACTGTCTTCCGGAACCGTATAGGGATATGTGATCCCTTCTTTTGCATATGTAGGAAATGCAATTTCTCCTGTCTGGGCTGTTCCGTTTACGAGAAGCGTTCCTGTGTCATCCATTGTGATCACGTCGGTTTCGCATCCCAGGATACGCCCTACATGAGTTTTGCCGCCGGCTTCATACACGACAACATCTTCTTTTTCAAGATTCTGTTCCAGCCGATAACCGATGAGAAGATCTCCGGCCTCCACTGCCGGGAACATTTCATTATCCGGTGCCTGGACTATAAGAAAAACCTGTGTAAACAGCAGCCAGCCAACGGCCACGATCAACACGATCCGCCAGAAAAGACGGATGTAGCCTTCCTTTATTTCTGTAGAATATCTTCTTTTCCGGATTGTCTGAGAACAGGTTTGATCTTTTTCAGCACGCATCACCTCCGCACCTCTTCTCTGGAACTATATCCTGTGAACAGATCAGACATTTGTATCCTGTCCGGTAGTCCCTCTTTCAGCAAGTTCCTTATATTTGCGAATCATGGCATCACAGCTTTTCTGATGGTCAGCGATCAGTGCATCGTACCGTGCACGTTCTGTGCTTAAGGATGTTTCATAAATCTGATTCAGCTCTTCCAGCTTTTTCCAGAGATGAATTTCATCCACTCCGCCAAACAGCACCTTCCGAAACCTGACCGTCCGGAACCACTCCTTCAGCTTTTCGTGCTCATGATTTAACGCCTCTGTCTGCGGAAACCGCTCTGCTCCAGCATTACAGCTTCCTTTTTTTCCTGACCGTTTCTTCTTCATCACAACCGCCTTCAACTCCAACGCTTCCTGCGCCTGAATAACAGCACACCTGCTCCGGCAGCTACGATACATAATGCCAGAATGTATGGTGTTGTATTGAGATCCAGCCCAGTGTCCGGGATTGCATCTTTATTGTTGGTGAAGATAACTTCGTGAGGAACATCATTATCCCTTTTTGAAATAGATGTTATTTTCGCCTCTCTATTATTCGTACCAGAAGGCTTACCGTCTATTGCATAGGAAGGCGTATATCTATCGTTGCTATAATCGTCTTCTGTGATCGTTACGGTTGCTCCAACTGGAACCTGTTTCAGTGTTGTTGTCTGGTCATCTGACAGTGTAATTGTCGTTGGCTTTTCATACTGTATCTCACCGATTTTAAATGGAAGATTAGTATTTCTTCCATTTATTACAGAAACTGTAAAGTTGAACTTTTTACCCTTATCTCCCATATTTCCGGTTACACTTTTTTTGATATCTACTGACGTATAAAGCGGTGTGTAGTGGGCATAGAAGTTTACGGTACCATCTGCCAACTCTGTATTTTTTGGAAGATATGGCCAGGTTGTAATTTTCTGATCTCCACATGCTCCTCCGCCAGCATTTTCCGGATACCAGCCATCCAGAACATATGTTATTCCATTGATAACTTCTTTACTGCCTATTGTAGCTTTTTCTGTTGTTTCAACCTTTCTTCCTCTTATATAATCTTTTGCATCGTACAGATCATATTTTGACGCCTCCGGACTTTTAATCCAGAATTTTGCAGTAAAAGTTTTTTTACATACAATATCAATCGTACAGTCAATATGATACTTCTGCACTGATGTTGTGCTGTTATCTCTTGAAATTTTGAATGGTTTTAATGTAATTTCTGTCACATCTTCTTTTTTTAAACCTGTTATTCCCAATTTCTTTTCCAGATTACCTTTATAATCTTTCCAAATAGAATCCAAAATATAATTAAAATATGTTTTTCCATCCACATTTCCACTTGAATCGCTTCTTTTTACAATCCATGAAGATCCTGCAGTTTCATCTGGCCATGTACTAACATGATTGCTCACATTTTCCCTAATATTTTTATCCTTGTTATCAACCTTTTCCCATTTTGCCCCCTTAGTATTAATTTTTCCAAATAATTTGCTCTTGTCTGATTCTGGTGCCCAATATTGGGTATCATTACTTTCCGGAATGCCATCTGGTGTAGCCAGATAATAGATAGCTGCTATTCCGGTATAGTTGTTATAACTACCCCTTCGTTCCTGCACCGCTACCGGATCTTGCTTCTGCTCTATATCCTGTACTGTCTGTGCATCCGCCTGCGCTTCCAGCTCCACATCCTGCACCTCATCTACCGATGCATCTGCATCTCCCGCCGGTGTCGCAGCTGGTTCTTCGGGCTGTTCGGTCACGGTCGGCTCCTCCGGCTGTTCGGTCACGGTCGGATCTGCTGGCTGGATTGGCTCTTCGCCAGGCTCTACGGATGGCTCTTCCGGCTGCTCCGGATCCTCAGATGGAGCTTCGATAACATCTGTCGGTTCCTCTGTATTTTCATCTCCGGTTGTCACCGCAGGTTCTTCCGGTTGTAATTCATCCACCGACTGATCATTTTCCGCTTCTGTGGCTGTCAGCTCTTCTGCTTCCTCTGCGGATCCGGACTGTACTGTTTCAATATTTTCATTGGCTGTTTCACTGCTGGCCTCTACCGCAAACGCTGAGATGGAAACACTGCAGATCATTGCAAACGCAATACAGACTGAGAGGACCTTCCTCCACAGACGGTGTTTTCCAGATGAATGATTATGTATCATACTTCAAACCTCCTTCTTGTATGCTATGGCAGTCAAAAACAGGCACTGCTCATTACATGTCCATGCCGGTATTTCTGCTCTTTCGCAGAGCACAATACTCTGTGAAAGATTCCCTGCGATCCGTGTAAATTTAACGGTTCTTTCTTCTCTGACGGCGGTTTTTGACGGTTTATAAAAAAACTCAGGCTCCCGGAAATTCTTTTTCCACGGTATCTGCGATCTTTAGTTTTTCCATATTTTTACGTTTCAGATTCATGGATGAATGTACATAACATTCCAGTGTGATCCGTGTGCTGGAGTGCCCCAGGATCTCCGAAAGACTGCGGATCTCAAATCCGGCCTCCACACACCGTGTCGCAAAACTATGCCGCAAAGTATGGAAATGAACATTTTTCAGATTACAATCTTTCGTATATTGCCTCATGCGATACTGCAGGGTTCTGGGCTCCAGGAAATACCCTGCTTTTCCGGTCAGAACATATGCTTCCAGATCATCTGCTCTCCATTTGTTACAGAGCTTTTCAATATCCTGGTTCATGGGGATTATCCTTACCGACCTTCCACTTTTAGGAACCCCGGTTATGATCCGGGTCCTTTCTTCACTTGCAGGATTGAGATTTTTCAGGCGCTGCATGGTATGACGTACAAAGATGACTTTATTTTCCAGAGAAATATCTTCCCATTTCAGAGCACATACTTCTCCGATCCGCAATCCTGTCAACAATGCCAGCAAAACCCCAAATTTACACGGATCCATGTCCTGTAAAAGATATTCCGTAAACCTTTTCTGTTCTTCACAGGTCAGCACACGCATTTCTTTTCGATCCTGCCTGGGGTATACGATATCCACCGGTTTTGCCAGTGGATTCTGCTTTGTTGTATAATTCAGAATGGAATGCAGCACGGAAAGGATATCCCGCACTGTTTTTGGTGACAATCCTCTTTCATGGATAAGCCTGTAGCTGAATTGTTCTACAAGTATTTCTGAAACAGCCTCGGAAAAATACTGCCCGAGATCAGGCTTGATATATTTTTCCAGGATCGTTGTATATTTTACAAAAGTGGATGGTTTCACGCTGCTTCGTTTCAGATACAGCCATTCATTACAGTAATCTGCAAAGCGATTCCGTTTTCCTCTCACGGGCAGAAGCTGATCATTCATCAGCGCATAACGTGCCTGATTGACCTTATCTCTGGCTTCATGATATGTTTTTCCGTAACAGTAGCCATAGTGTATCCTTCCGTTTATCCGATGCTCTTTGATATATCTGGCTTCCCATCGTCCGTCTTTTCTTTTGTAAATGTTTTCTCCTTTTCTGCTCATTGATCTTTCCTCCTGTTATGCTGAATCTTATAGTCTGTTCACAAATAAGAGTTTTTATCCGCCGGTCTTTTATCCTCTGACGATGACACTGACGGCGAATAGTGTCCTTTTTCGGACACCACAATATTTGCGCCCTATATTATCCGTAAAATATGGCGAAAAACCACGATAAAAAAGCCGGTTTTCAGGAACTTGCACCTTGAATTTCCGAAAAATTTATGGTATTTTTATAGAAACAGAGTATTGTGCTCTGTGAAATTTACTAACTATAATCTAAATAAATAAGCCGTTTTTTAAGCAAAAAAACTCCCTCACATATCAGTTTTTTTCTGATATATGAGGGAGTTTCTGATCTTATATTTTATTTCTGTTCTTCAAGCTTTCTTTTTAACATCTGAATTTCTTTTTCCTGAGCTGCAATTTTCTCCTTTTGATTATCAATCTGCTCCTGCATCTGATCAACCATATACTTCACTGTGTTTCTGTCAAGAATCTTTAATTCCTCTGAATACATTTCCATCATCCCTTCCACATTCCGGCATATATTATATATGTGCTCGTACATGACCGTAAACTCCGGATATTTTTTTATTAATTTCACGATTACTTCCGGAGAATCCATACTCAAAAATGCCAGCCATGCATCCAGTTTATCTGTGATACCTTTATTGTGCATATTCTCACGAAAGATGTCAAGCGGAAGAAATACATATTTCTGAAGCAGATTAAGTTCCAATCCTGTATCTGATCTCTGTTGAAAAATATGGCAGTATCTATCTTTATATTTATGAAAATCTCCTGTACTTTTATCAATCAGTACAATTGTATATACACTTTTTATATCCTTATAGGAAAAATTCTCTTTTCTGGTACTTCGGGCATTTTTATATTGCCTTAATAATAGATCAGAAGAATAACATGCGCATCTTTCCCCAGGAAAAGCGTAACCTATTTTTTGCACTTCCACGTTACAATATGAACCATCATCAAATCGTACCAGAATATCCATGATCAAAAGAGACTGCTCATCTGCCAGTCTTGTAGAATCTCCTGGTAAAACTTCGATAATTTTCACCTTTCTTTGAAGCAATACTTCAAGAAAATCCTCTAATCTTTCCGGTACTGTTTCCGGATTCATAATTTCCTTAAAAAATGCATCATACAGCATTTTCACCCCCTTCACTCCCGTACAGAAATCCATAAATTCCTCTCTCTGTTCTTCTTTCCAGCTATAAAATCTCTCTGTCAGATTTATGTTCTGCTGAATGTCCCGCAAAATCTCCTCGCGGGTTCTTATCATTGGAAAATAAGCCTTTAATTTCGTATTCAATTAATCTTCTCCTTGTCTGATAAAAAATGGAAATTCCGTTTCAGATCTGAAACATCTGTGAATGCCATACGGCTAGAATAAGTCTTATAAGATACTTATAGAATATCATATTTTTATCTTTCATCCAAGATTTTTCCTTCCTGTTGTTTCTCTGTATTTCGACACAATATTTTATGGCAATCAACCAGATACGGCGCAGACTACAAATATCCTTCTGCAAAAAAACTCCCTCACATATCAGTTTTTTCTGATACATGAGGGAGTTTCTGATTTATGACTGTGATTTATGACTGATCTATGATCTATTTTGCTTTATAACGGTAAACGGTTTTTACTGCTGTGCTGTCTTTACCGGTTGTCCAATCACTTTCGGAGGTTGTGGTCTGAGTCTGGAGTTTTTTGTTCTGGTACTGGTTCATGCGGTACCAGGCCTGGCCTCTGGCTCCGTGGCTTCCGTAGGCGCCGTTACAGGTAGTTCCGCTGGAGCACCATACCCGGCTGCCGTTTCCATTCCAGTTCAGCAAATAATAGGTAATGCTCGGGTCATCTCCATCTGCGCCGGAAGCAGCTACGGTTACCTGACTGGCTGCTACACTGTCAAAATGTACATAAGGGCCCGTCTGTGCGAAGTTTACATTCTGTCCGGTATTCGGTCCGCAGAAATGATAGTAATAATAGCCCACCAGTTGTCTGGAAGCAGATGTCTCCAGTGGTCTTACAGACTCATAAACACCACCATCGTTGACATAGCTGGAGGTTGTTTTCTGATAGGTGTGTTTATACTGGATCATATATTTATCGGAAGTGATATTCTTTGGAAGCGTATCCACATAAACCCAGTTTTTAGGTTTCGCCTTGATCTTAAAGGTCTTTGTTACGGTTCCGCTGTAATTCCCCTTAAACTTCACCGTTACCTTATAAGTACCAACATTTTTTCTTCCACGGGAATATGTCACCTTGTAATTGCCGGAACTGATGGTTTTTTTATTCGCACCGGTTACTTTTACCTTCGGTGTTTTTACTTTTCCGTCATATGTATAGCTTGTGGCAGAAAGCTTTATTGTCTTCGGATAATAGATGGTTTTCTTTCCGGTCACTGCACCGCAGGAGCAAAGATACTGCACATATCCGTTCCTGGATGTAGTTGCTTTCTTCACCTGTTTTTTGTAGCTGTGTTTATGAGCTTTTCCGGTGATCTTAAAGGTTTTTGTAACGGTTCCCGAGTAATTGCCTTTAAACCGAACTGTTACCCGATAAGTTCCAACATATTTTCTTCCGGCAGAATAGGTAACTGTATAGTTGTCTGCACTGATCACCCTGTTGTTGCTGTCTGTAACCTTTACCGTTGGCTTTTTTACTTTTCCATTATAAGTATAGCTTGTTCTGGAAAGCTGTATTTTTTTCGGATAATAGATGCTCTGTTTATTCTGTATACTTCCGCATCTGCACTGCTCCTGTGTATATCCGTTGGCAGTGGTGGTTGCCTTTACTGTTACTCTCTGATAGCTATGTGTATGTGTGACCGGAGCTGCCTGGACAGTGAAATTCACAGAATCCGAAAATGTATATGCATACTGTGCATGATTCACAGATGCCACCGCTACCCTGTAATTCCCCGCCGGCAATGTGCAGGACCAGCTTGTTCCATTCACTCCATACTGAACTCGCATCGGATTGGATTCTCCTGCTTTATACACATATACATCATAATATCTGGCATAGCTTGTTGCATTCCAGGAAAACGTTGTGGTCTGATTCGCTTTTCCCGGATTCACGCTCACATATGGCTTGCCCGGTACACGAACGCCCGGATAGATAAAGCCAAGCAGCACCTTGTTAGAATCATAAGGGCGCCTTCCTCCGACTGCATTGGTCAGTGTATATCCATATGCAACTCCATGAGAGGATGTCTGATCTTTGTCCGTTCTTCCTCCCTCATCTACCGTAAATCTGTTGTTTCCAAGATTAGCTGTTACATAAGCAACATGTCCGTAATAATCTCCGCTCCATACAGCAATAGAACCGGGAACAGGCTCATTTCCTACTGCATAGCCCTGATTGATAGCATTTTGCCACCAGCTTACCGCATTTCCCCACGAAGGCAATGCGATTCCCTGTCTGTCATACACGCACTGCCATGCAAAGCGTGTGCAGGGGATCTCGTATAAGCCATCTCGATCCACATCCTGTGTTGTAGGATAAGGATTACCTGCTGCTGTTACCGTTGCCACCGGTACCGCACTGAAAGCAGTTACTGCAGACAGCGCAAGGACCATTAATTTTTTCAGAAGCTTCTTTTTCATAGTGTTCTCCTTTCCTGCGGTTTCATCCTTCTTAACAGACAAGTCTGGTCTGGCATGTCTGCTACGATGAAAATGTTCTGCATGTTTATTACTCTTGTTTCATATTTTATCTCTGTCCGGCAAATTTATGATACCTTTATTGTGCATACTCTCACGGAAGATGTCAAGGTAAAGAGATCCAGTCAAGTGGATATTCGCATCGGTAATTTTTTTCGGCCACTTACTGCAAACTTAGCCTTTCCTCCCAGCTATCCAGCGTAGCGCTGATAGCCCATCCAACTCCCGAGCAGCCACAGAAAAGCCAGCCCGTGAGGCGTGTGCTGCCTGTCGCCGGACTCTGCAGGAGGGGAGCTGATTCTTGGCTGGCCCCCGACGAAGCCCCGGCGGCAGGCAGCACACGCCTCACGGGCGTCCCTTTTCACCAAAAAAAGCCGAACCAGCCACATCCCGCAGCCAGTTCAGCTCACCCCATACAACTACAAACTCACTCACCATCAACCCAGGCAAGCAGCTTCCCGGTAAAAACCCTATTAAAGAAATGGATCACCGGTCCCAGCCCAAAAGCCGTCACCAGCGTACCAATACCCACAACACCACCAGTCAGATAACAGATCAGCGCACAAAGCACATCATTAGACATCCTGTGCCAGAAATAAGGAATCTTCGGCCATCTCTCTGTCATGATCAGCGAAAGACTATCATAAGGCGCAACCCCCTCATCCGGCATCTGATACATCGACAGTCCCAGACAGCAGATCACAACACCCACACACAGTGCCACCAAACGTACCGGCAGCGCCACAAGCTCCAATCCAAAAACACCAGTATAAATATTATAAAAGAAAGTAGTAATATAAGCCAGACAAACCGCATTCACAACCGTACCGATCCCAAGGAACCTTCTGCCAAAAGCAATCTCAATGATCAGCAGCACAATATTTACAATCAGCTGGAAATTACCATACGCCATACCAATCATATCCGCAACCGCCATATTCATTCCACTGAACGGATCCGTTCCAAGCCCGGCAAGCTTGAAAATTCCAATCCCCATACCTGCAAAAACATTTCCGATACACATGATCAGAACATGCTTCCAGTTAATATTCTTCAAAAAATCCCCCATAAACCTCATACCTCATCCTCTCTGAAAATATTGTCAGGCAGATATCCACGATCCACCTTCACTGCGCAAGATCCATACCAGATAATACCTTAATAACCAGCCTGCTGCAACGCTTATATTCTATCACACCCCCTCACCCCTGTAAAACACAAAAACCCCAAGAAACAACAAAAAGCAACAAAAAAAGACATCCTGCAGACCACATTATATGATCTGCAGGACATCTCTCTTTTTTATATCACGCTGTTAATTCAATTTCACAATCACCAGTCAATCCCGAAGCTCTCATGGCAGAGCCTCGTTATTTCAGATATCCCGAAAAATTTTTTCCAATATCCAATATTATTTAATGAACTTAACCTCAGGATAAATTGCCTGCTTGGCAGCCTCTTTACGCTCATTAAATACAACCTTGTTCTCCTCAAACAGGTTACGTCCCTGTGCATCGATAGATACGATCAGCGGCCCAAATTCTTTAACCTTGTTGCACCATAAAGTCTCAGGCATTCCAAGCTCATCCCAGTGATGCTCAGCAATCTTCTCAACCTCTGTAGCAGCTACAACTGCACAGCCGGCCGGGAAAACACAGTGGATCGCACCGAACTCTTTGCAGGCACGCTCCGTGTTCGGACCCATACCACCCTTACCAACGATCACTCTGACACCAGTAAGCTTGGTAAACTCATACTCGAATTTCTCCATACGCATAGAGGTTGTCGGTCCTACAGAAACCATTTCATAATCATCCTCTGTACCCTCGATCTTGCGAACGATCGGGCCGGCATGGAAAATAGCTTTGTTGCGGATATCATACGGAAGCTCTCTTCCATACTCAACCAGACGACGGTGAGCAACGTCACGACAGGTCATCAGATCTCCGTCCAGCCATACAATATCACCGATTTTGATATCAGCCAGGTCTTCTGCGCTTACAGGTGTAATAAGAACTTTTTTATCTCCTCTGATTTCGATCATGATTTTTCCCTCCGTTTATATTATGCATTAAATTTCCATGTGGAATGAGTATCACAGGTTACTGTAAGATCCGGATTTACAACCAGATGTCCACGACGGTGGGACCAGCATCCAACATTTACTGCAACACCGATGGTAGATGGATGTCGTGCAGTATTCTCAATGTTAACACCCATTACAGAATACTTTCCGCCCATACCCTGCGGTCCAAGGCCGATGGCATTGATACCATCCTCGAGAAGCTTCTCCATTTTTGCTGCGTTTGCGTTATCGTTGTGAGAACCGATCGGACGCATCAGCGCTTTCTTGGAGTTCAGAGCAGCTGTCTCTACAGATGTTCCTACACCAACACCAACAAGAAGTGGAGGACACGCATTCAGTCCGTAGGTTGTCATCTGATCAAGAACGAAATCTGTAATACCTTCATATCCTGCCCCCGGCATCAGAACCATTGCTTTTCCCGGAAGGGTACATCCGCCGCCTGCCATATATGCGTAGATCTCACATTTATCGCTGTTAGGAACAATATCCCACCATACAGTCGGGGTTCCTTTACCAACGTTTTTCTTTGTGTTGTACTCATCAAAAGTCTCAACGGAATTATGTCTTAACGGTGCTGCAAAAGTAGCCTGAACAACAGCATCTTTCAGAAGTGCTTCCAGCTCATTGATATACGGGAAATTTGTTCCGCATTTCAGCCAGAACTGAAGAACACCTGTATCCTGACAGCTTGGACGGTTCAGCTCTACAGCAAGACCCTGGTTCTTTGTCATTGTCTCATAAAGAACCTTTGGAAGTGCAGCTGTTTCCTGTGAACCAAGCTCTTCAAGTTTATTAACTACGTCATCCGGTAATTTTTTTCCAATATGGGCAACAAAATCTGCTACCATGTCTGTTAATACTTTAACTCCATTTTCCTTAGTCATGATTTACCTCCTGATATGGTTCGATGGTTTAATGTTTTTTAGTTACATAGGTTTTTGTTGGTTGTTTCATCATTAATTTTGGCTGATTAATGGTTAAGATGGCTTTTTTGGCTTATTTATCATTTCTCCTTCACTGTATGGTCAGTGCAGAAGGGAATGAACTTAATTAAAAGTGTTGCTGGTCACAAAGTGAACAGTAACTCAAAAGTTTCTCTCCTTACGGATAGAACGGAAACAGGATCGGTAACAGAATCATACAGATCACAAAGGATACCAGGATCAGCGGCAGACCGGATTTCACATAGTCCTTGAATTTGTATCCTCCAAGACCGACTACCATGGTGTTTGCCGGCATACCGATCGGTGTTGCATATGCACAGGAACCTGCGATAACAGTTGCGATAACAACGGCTCTCGGATCTGCTCCGAGGTTGTTTGCAAGAGATACCGCAATTGGAATCATCAGTGCTGTGGTTGCTGTATTTGACATGAAATTTGTCAGCACACAGGTTACAATAAAAATCACCAGAAGAAGAAGGATCGGACTCGGATCTGCTCCAAGAAGTCCTACGATCTTATCTGCGATCAGTTCTCCGGCTCCGGTTGTATCCAATGCTTTTGCAAGTGTCAGAGAACCGCCGAAAAGAAATACAACCTTCAGGTCAATGGAATTCAGTGCGTCTTTCTCGGAAATAACTCCTGTCAGAACCAGGAGGATCGCTCCGATACATGCGGAAACCTCAATGCTGATGCCGATCTCTTTCTCAAAGATCATTGCAAGGATCACAAGGATCAGTACTACCAGGGAAACAGTCTGTTTCCACTTCGGTACATGACTGAAATCCTGCTGATCTTCAAGAGCTGCACCGGATGCATTCTTTCCATCCGGAAGGAATTTATATCCGATAAGGACAAAGTAAAGGATTCCGATCAGAAGCATCGGAACTCCAACCGGCGCATACATAAAGAAGCTTGTGGAAAGCCCCATCTCCTGAAGTGCATTCACACCCATCAGGTTTCCGGGTGCACCGATAATAGAAAGGTTTCCGCCAAGTGCTGCGGCAAATACCAGCGGCATCAGAAGACGGCTTCTGGAATAGCCGGACTCATCGGCGATTCCACAGACTACCGGGATCAGCACTGCTGCAGTACCTGTATTGGATAAGAATCCGGACATTACACCTACGATCACCATGATCGCAATGATCAGTGTTTTTTCTGTTCTGGCAAATTTCGTGACCAGTCCTCCGATCTTATTTGCCATTCCTGTTTCGAACAATGCCTGGCCTACTACAAACATGCCAACGCAAAGGATTACGTTACTGTTTACATACTGTGAAAATGTTGTTGTTGCATCCACAACTCCTGTAAGGGTCAGGCCGATCGCACAGATCGAAGCCGTCAGACCAAGAGGAATTTTTTCAAGGATGAAACTGATAATGGTGAACACAAGAAACAGCAATGTGATAGTTGTCTGAGACATTTCTGTACTCTCCTTCCATTTGGTTTTTTCCTGAAAAGTATAGGCCGTACACGTTTCTTTTGATGGTTCCATTATAACCGGTGTACATATAAAAAAACAAATTAATGAAACATATATCCGCATAAAAAATATTTATAGTATCAGTTTTTAATGATAATTTTTGTACATTACTAACATAAAATCAGCGTATCAGCAAATGAATCTGGCAAAAATTATATTTCTATGCTATTTTTATGTAGACACCAAAATACTCTGTCACATCTTTTCCGGACAGAAATGAAAAACTTTACTAAAAAATTTAATCTGACAATTCATCGAGAGAAGGTTTATCATGACACTGAATCAACTACGCTATTTCTGCACAGCCAGCCGCTGCCACAGCATCACAAAGGCAGCCGAAGAATTATATGTGACCCAGCCCACCATTTCCATGGCTATCCGCGATCTGGAGATTGAATTCGGGATCAGCCTTTTTTCCAGAAAAGGAAATCAGCTGAGTCTGACCCAGGAGGGAGAGTCCTTCTACAAAAAAGCTACCTATATCCTTCAATATTGTAATGAGCTTCAGGCCGATTACTCCAGCATGTCCAGGATAAAGCCCCCTCTTCGCATCGGGATCCCTCCCATGCTGAGTACCGTATTTTTTCCGGAGCTGCTTACGGCGTTTCACGAAAAGCACCCGGAAATTGCCGTAGTACTGGAAGAATACGGATCTGTCCGTGCCTGCAATCTGGTACAGGATGACACCCTGGATGTAGCTTTGGTCAATATGGAACAGTATAATATAGATAAATTTCACAACACCGTCCTGGCCAACGACCAGGTGGTTTTCTGTGTGAGCAACGACCACAGGCTGGCAGAAAAAAAATCAGTCACAACAAAAGATATGGTGAAAGAGCAGCTGATCTTTTTCAATGCTGACTCCGTCCAGAATCAGATCCTGAAAATGCGTTTTGAGATGGATGGCCACACACCCAATATCGTTATGCGGAGCAGCCAGATCTACACCACCCTACAATTTGTAAAAACCGGAAAATATGGCTGCTTTCTCTACTCCAGCATGACCGATAACTTTTCCACTTCCAATGTTACCGGTATCCCGCTCAATCCACCTGTCCGCATAAAAATCGGCATGGTATGGAAAAAAAGCAAATATATCAGCGGCGATATGCTGACATTTCTGCATTTCACCCGCATGTATTACAAAGAACATCCGCTGATAGAAAAGTAAATCCCCAAACTTCCAATTATATGTCGATTAATTTTTCTAATAAATGCATTTTTTTTTAAAAAACCATTGAAATCCATCAATTCATGTGATACTCTGTGTTACAGTGTTTTTCTACACAGAACGAATGACCGCCACTACCGTACACAAAAAGGTCCTGGCATCATTCAAAAATAAAAAAACTCAGGAGAGTCTCTTCAAATCAAAAGGGAAGAGCGCCGAAGGTGTACGCAGCACACAAAATGCTGTAAATCTCTCAGGCAAAAGGATGGAGGAAAGAGTAATGTTTACACAAATCAACAACTTTATCACATGGTTTGACGGAGTCGTTTGGGGACTTCCGCTGATCATTCTGATCCTGTTCACAGGAATTCTGTTAACCACTCGGTTAGGTCTTTTACAGGTAAGGCACCTCGGAAAGGCACTGAAATTCATGGTAAAAAATGAAGAAGGCGGCGATGGTGAGGTCACAAGCTTCGGAGCTCTGTGTACTGCGCTTTCAGCAACCATCGGAACCGGAAATATCGTAGGTGTCGCAACTGCTATCGCAGCCGGCGGACCAGGAGCACTTTTCTGGATGATCGTAGCCGCATTCTTCGGAATGGCAACCAAATACGCAGAAGGACTTCTGGCGATCAAGTACCGTACCATTGACAAAGAAGGCCACGTTCTCGGCGGACCTTTCTACTACATCGAAAACGGTATGGGAAAACAATGGAGATGGCTTGCCAAGATCTTCGCATTTTTCGGAGCAGGTGTGGGACTTTTCGGTATCGGAACCTTTACACAGGTAAACGGTATCTCATCTGCAGTTACCAATTTCTTTGACCCGGATAAAGCACACACAGTAGCACTTTTCGGAAATACATATTCCTGGGCAACTGTAGTTGCATGTCTGATACTTACCGTATGTGTAGGACTTGTCGTTCTCGGCGGAATCAAGAGGATCGCAAAGGTATCCCAGGTCGTTGTACCGTTTATGGCAGTTCTCTATGTTGCACTGGCACTGATCATCGTGATCACAAACATCACTGCAGTACCTACAGCGATCGTAACTATCGTAAAATCTGCTTTCACAGGAAGCGCCCTTGCAGGTGGCGCAATGGGAACCATGGTCGTAGCTATGCAGAAGGGTATCGCCCGCGGTATCTTCTCCAATGAGTCCGGTCTTGGTAGTGCCCCGATCGCAGCCGCTGCAGCTCAGACAAAGGAGCCGGTACGTCAGGGTCTTGTATCCATGACAGGTACATTCATCGATACCATCGTGATCTGTACCATGACAGGTCTTTCCATCGTCATCACAGAGACATGGAACACAGGTCTTGAGGGTGTTGCCATCACAACAGCAGCTTTCCAGAAAGGACTTCCTTTCCCGCCGGTTGTAGCATCCTTCTCACTGATGTTGTGCCTGGTATTCTTCGCATTCACAACAATCCTCGGATGGGATTACTACGGTGAAAGATGTCTGGAATACCTGTTCAACAGAAACAAAGCCGCAGTTACAACATACCGCTGGCTGTACATCATCTGCGTATTCATCGGACCATATATGACTGTAGCAGCTGTATGGAACATCGCAGATATCTTCAATGCCCTGATGGCATTCCCGAACCTGATCGCTCTTCTTGCCCTGAGCGGTGTGGTTGTAAAGGAAACTAAGGATTTCTTCAAAAGACATAAAAATTACGAATTCTGATCCCAAATATCGTAATCAAATGTAAACACACACAAACCCATGTTGATCCCCTAATATCATATAAAAAAAGACGCGAACCTTTTTATCTTCCGATAAAAGGCCGCGTCTTTTTTATTTAAAAGCTTTCTATGCCAGCGTCAAGATCTCCATCTGCTGTGTCAGATCCGCTGCATCCAGAATCTCTCCATTTCGGATATCTTTCTTATCAAGCCGGACACACATTTCCTCTCCATCTGTCATATGGAAAAAATTATCCTCCAGAGTAACATCCGCATCAGTAAATCCAATAGCTGTAAACGGACTGAAGCAGCTGCTTTTTAAATGGATCACAAATGCATCACCTTGCTCCTCCACCTCGGCAGTGATCTCCGGTTTATCCAGCTCCAGATATTTATACGGAACAAGGGTCTCCACATCACAGAGCACATCTCCGTCAGCAAGTGTCACTTCCGCCTCAAGAAAGATCTCATACTTCTTGTCTTCCCATCCGGAAACATCCACCGCCAGGATCGGAGCAGACTCCTGCACACCCACAGTGCCCGTTCCGGTAAGCTTCTCAAGAATCTCGCATTCCATATTTTTCACATAAAAGGCAACCTGATATGACTGTGCGTCCATACTTTCATTTGCCAGATACACCTGCATGATATCCCCATCCATGCACATACTCACCGCCTGTGGCCCATAGAATTTTTTTGCCATATAATGAAGTGCCTTCCAACGGCCAAAGTAGTCGATACTTGCCCAGGATGCCACCGGCCAGTTGTCATTGATCTGCCAGTAAAGGGTACCCATACAGCGGCCTCTGTGACGTCTCCAGTGGTCTACTCCATACTTCATGGCCATTCCCTGAAGGATCTGGCTCACATAGAGAAGCTTGCGGAAATTCTCCGGATAACGGAAATTCTCGGAAAGATAATACAGGATCTTTCCGTTAGCTGCAGGATTTTTCTGGTGGTTCTCCATCACCCTGGAAAAAATATTCCTGTCTTTCTCTTCCGTAAAGCTTTCCACAGTTTTCAGGCACGGAAAAGACTGGAAGCCAAACTCCGAGCAGAAACGAAAATAATGCTTCTGATAATCTGTAAAAGGCTTCTGACCATGCCATACATCCCAGTAGTGACAGTCTCCTCTGTTCTCATCGTCCGGATCATCAAAGCAGCCTCCGGAGCTTGGGGAAGACTGCCAGAAAAAGGTCTCGCTGTCTGCCGCCCTCACTGCTTTCGGAATCACATACTCAAACATTTTTATGTAGTCCGCACGGAGATATTTCGACTCACTCTGTACCTCCGGCCAGTGATCCCAGGCAGACTCCATCTCATTGTTTCCGCACCACAGGCCAAGGGATGCATGATGACGGAGACGTTTTACATTTTCCGTGATCTCCTTCGTGATATTATCTTCAAATTCTTCTGTAAGATCATAAACATTACATGCGAACATCAGATCCTGCCATACGATCAGTCCCATCTCATCACAAAGATCATAGAAATGATCCGAAGGATAATAACCGCCGCCCCACACACGGACACAGTTAAAATTGGCACGTTTGCAGGATTCCAGAAGATACTTCTGGACCTCCGGTGTGATCCTGGAATAGATGCAGTCCTCCGGAATATAATTTCCCCCCATGGCAAAAATTTTCACGCCGTTGACACAGAACGCGAACTCTTTTCCCCAGAGATCTTTTTCCTGGCTGATGGTAAGGGTACGGAGACCGATGCGCTTCGTTATGGTTTCCAGAACTGTGCCATCCTCGTCCAGAAGTTCCACCTGAACTTTATATAACGACTGATCGCCGTAGCCGTTTGGCCACCAGAGCTTCGGGTTGTGGATCGAGGATGTCAGCACTGCTGGATTATTATTCGCTGATACAGTCTCCCCCACTTTGCATACATGGGTTTCCGTTTTTCGGTCGTTAGCACCTGTTCTATGTCCACAGACGCTCTCTGCATCCTCCTGGATCGTCACCCTCACCTGACACTTATCCACAGCATCTCCGCTTACAGCCACAGTTGTACACACATCCACAGCATTATCCCCATGCACCTGTGTGATCTTCACATCCTCAATTCTCGGATGACTGTATGCTTCCAGATAAATATCCCGAAAAATCCCGGCATCAATGGTCTGGGGGCCCCAGTCCCATCCAAACATACAATGAGCCTTCCGGATCAGCTGGTTTCCTTTCATTCCACCGCAGGGAACATAGTGGATCTCTTTATTATCTTCATACTCATAAGCTTCGATATACTTGAATACCGACCGGAATACGATCCGGATCTGATTCTCCCCGGAATGAAGAAATTCTTTCACATCCAGCTTCCAGGTACGATGCATGTTATCTGCAGATCCGGCTTTTTGCCCATTGATATAAATATCTGCAAGAGTATCCAGCCCCTCACAGACCAGTATTATTTTTTCTTCTTTCAGGATATCCTCTGAAGCCACAAATGTTCTGCTGAATTCATAATCCTTCCGGAACAGTTCCCTTGTCACATCCTCATTTGTCCGGTAAAAAGGATCTTCGATCTTCCCGGCACCATAGAGCCCGGAAAGCACAGATCCCGGAACCTGTACCTCACATAATCTGTCATTTCCTGCTTCTGCCAGCTCCCACTGGCCATTTAACATTATTTTCCTCATAAAATATATCTTCTCCTGTAAAAATCCCCTTCGCACGATCTTATATACAGGGCTGTTGTATCAGCCGTACTGTATTTTATTTATAGCCTTCCCCCATAATTCCGGTAATTCTCAATATAATCCAGGATCTCCTCCGGGTCTTTCATGAACCGGCACATACCCACAACATCTCTGGACATAAATTTTTCCCCGGCTGTGTATTCCAGGAGTGCCTGCATGCTGTCGTAATATCCCTGAATATTATAAAGAACGATCGGCCTGTCGATCCGTCCCAGACTCTTCAATGTCAGAATCTCAAAAAACTCCTCATAAGTACCAATTCCCCCAGGTACCACGATAGTCGCATCCGAGCGGCTTTCCAGCAGGTGCTTCCTCTCACGCATATTTTCAGTAAAAATAAACTCTGTACAATGCTCATACAACACTCCCGGCTGGTCAAAAAATCTCGGTGCGATACCCAGGATATAGCCTTTTTCTCTGTCAACGCCCCGGGCTGCCGCCCCCATCAGTCCCTCTTTTCCACCTCCGAAAACAAGGCCGTGTCCTCGCTTTCCCATCAGCTGTCCCAGCTCTTCCGTTTTCTCATAATAGATCTTTTTCAGCTCTGCGCTGGACGCTCCATAGATACAAATATTCATAATCCTGTCTCCTTCCCTGCTGCCTCCGCAAATGCCCGGAGAAGCTTCAGCTGCTCTGAAGAATCATACATCATCTCCGGATGCCACTGCACAGCTACTGCAAATGGATGATCATTTATCTCTGAATATAACTTTTGCCGGCCTCTGCACATGATACTGGCAAAGACCGGCTTTCCGTCATTTCCGATACATCTGGAGTGCATCCGGAAATGCCTGTTATTTTATTATAATCTGACATACACATGGGGTCAAGCAATTGCCGCTGCCTGAAACTCCCATTTTGTTATACAAGAACTTTTTCTACTGTGTTTTTCCACCCGCTGTATTTCTGGTTTCTTTCCTGCGGATTCATGGAAGGGATGAACTGATTGCGGTTCTTCACCTCGAAAATGCTCTCCATCTATAATTTAGGGCATGATCAGTCATACAAGCCATTCTGCTCAAAATCTCTAAACAGGCTGGCTTCTCCATCATCAGCAAATGCATCTGCATCCCCCTGATCGGAGTCATCCTGTCCTCCCTGGATATCTGGGATATCTGCATCCTGGGAATCCTGGGACATGCTATCCTCAGAGCTGTCCTTGCTATCCTTGCTGGAACTGTCATCTTTACCAAGTTTTACAGTAAGTGTCTTCTCCTTATATTCATTACCATCCAGAACTGCAACCGTCACATCGATCTTTTCCTTCGGCTCATAATACTGAAGCAGCTCAACCAGCTGATCGATACTGGTGATCGTTTTACCATCAAACTCTGTAATGACCATATTCTTGGTAATACCTGCATCATCGGCAGGGCCTCCCTCGGTTACCTCCGAAACAAATACACCCTGTGGGATACCATAAATCTGTACTGCCTCCGTACTTACTGTACTGCCTGTGATACCAAGGATACCATGATTATCCACTTTATCCCTTGCCTTGGCATTCATCATGTTCTCAAGAGAATCCGCAACATCTGAAATTGCAATGGCATAACCCATACCTTCAACCTCAGTAGAAGCAAGCTTGGAAGAGTTGATACCAACAACCTCACCATCCATATTCAGAAGCGCACCGCCACTGTTACCGGGATTGATAGCCGCATCTGTCTGGATCAGGTTCACGCCCTTGTTGATACTGCTGCTGTTATCTGTAGAATCACCAGACTCGATCTGGCCTGATGCATCTGTCGTACGGTTCTTAGCACTGACAATACCGGTAGTAACGGACTGGCCATAGCCAAGTGCATTACCAATGGCAACAACCTGCTCACCGATCTTCAGATCATCAGAGCTTCCGATCTTTGCAACAGAAATTGCATCCATTGTATCATCCGAAACATCCTTCGTTGCAACAGAAACAACTGCAAGATCCTCGTTTTCATCAAAGCCCTTTACCGTAGCTTCATAAGCATTACCATCTGCAAAGGCAACGGACAAGGTATCGGCACCATCCACAACATGATAGTTTGTGGCGATCAGCAGCTCAGAATCTGTTTTTCCGATGATAATACCGGAACCGCTTCCTTCAACTTCCTGCTCCTGGCTCGGCGCATACTGGGAACCAAACATGCTGTAATAATCCTGAACCTCCTGAACGGACTTGGTTGTGATGGCAACTACAGAAGGCATTGCCTCCTCAGCAACATCTGATACATCCAGACTGCCCTTTGTATCGGAGGATTTTGTAGCCTCTGTATCTTTGCTGTCTTTATTTGATTTTTTATCAGACTTCATAAGAGTCAGATTCTCGGAGCTGTCGGTTGCCGCCTGTACGGACTGTGCACCGGAGAAATAATTTATACCTTCATATGCACCAACTCCAATGCCGCCAGCAAGTACTGCACACAGGCTGATGGTTGCACCTTTTTTCATCATTTTCTTTATTTTTAATTTTCTGTTATTGTTCATGGTTAAATCCTCCCTGGGAAAAAATTCTTCTCTGTTTCCTTTTGATGCTTCAAAGTATATGGGTTAATTGTGTTTACTTTGTGGGAAAAATGTGTTTTATTTGTTAAAACTTTTCACTGTCATCACAACTACAAACCACGCAACCTCAAGAAGAACGATCATTCCACCTGGTTTCAGTCCGGCATAATAGGAAAGAAACAGTCCGGCAATGGTGGTACATACCGCCACGATAATGGCACAGATCAGTGTACCCTTATAGCTTTTTGCCATCTGCATCCCACACGCCACCGGAACTACCAGCATGGAGGAAACGATCAGGGTCCCTACTGTACGGGACGCAATGGAAACTGTCAGAGCCGTCAGAATAGTAAAAAGAAAATTAATATTCCGCACGGAAACACCGGAGATCCTTGCCGCATTTTCATCAAATCCGATATAAAATAGTTCCCTGTAAAAAAACAGCACTGCTGCCAGTACCAGCACACTGATCACAACTACCAGCGCCAGCTCTCCTTCACTGATGGACACAATACTTCCGAACAAAAAGCTGTTCAGACTGGCACCGTTTTCCACAAAGCCGGACAGCACACCGGCCAGTCCGATCCCGGCAGACATGACGATGGAGATCGCCACCTCCGAATAACGCGGGATTTTTTTGCGGATAGCCTCAATTCCAAGAGCAGCTACGATGCACATCACTACTGCACCGGCTACCGGATTCACTCCAAGTATCAGTCCCAGCACAACACCGGCCAGTGAAGAATGGGAAAGCGCATCTCCGATCATGGACATCCGTTTCAGAACAATGGTGATCCCGATGCAGGGCGTGATCACAGCCAGAAGGATTCCCACCAGAAAAGCCCTCTGCATAAATCCATACTGTAAAATACTCATACTTCGTCGATCCTCCCCTCTTCCGCTTTAAAGAACCGGTTTGCTCCTTTAAACTCACCGGAATTTCCATGAGTAACCATAAGGATCGTCAGCCCCTGTTCCTCATTCCGCTTCCTCAGAACTTCTGCAAGTGTTTTCACAGAAACCATATCCATTCCTGTGGTAGGCTCATCCAGGATCAGGATCTTCGGTTTTCCTGCCAGCGCACGTGCCAGCATAACCCTCTGCTGCTGTCCTCCGGAAAGATCTCCGATCCTTCTTTTCCAGAACTCTTCCATTTCCATTTCCGCAAGTGCGGCTTTCAAACGCGGGATCTCTTTTTTTGCCCGGAAACGTGCCTTCCAGGAAGAGGAATACACGCCTGTCATCATGATCTCTTCCACAGTCGCCGGAAAATTCTGGTTTCTGCTGATACTGTTCTGTGGAACATATCCCAGATCTCCCTTTCCGAATGTGGCAGAAATATCTTTTCCATTTACAGTGATACTTCCCTCCTGCGCCTTCAGTTCGCCCAGAAGAAGCTTCAGAAATGTACTTTTTCCACTTCCGTTTTCACCGGTAAGGATGGCATAATCGCCATCCTTCACCTCCAGGTTCACCTGATCCAGCACAGGTGTCCCTGTATAGTGAAACGAAAGATTTTCTATCAAAATTCCCATAATTCCTCCTTTTTTGTTACAGCTGCTATCCTGCACCTTCAGTTCAATGCCTTCCTGAGTGCCTCCAGATTCTTCCTCATCACAGAAAAATAATCCTCTCCGGCCTCGATATCCTCCTCACTTAATCCCTCGATCGGATTCAGCACAGCAGTCACCGCATCCACTTCCTTCGCCACTGTCTTCGCCACCTTGGGACTTGCCAGCTCCTCAAAAAATATGGTATGGATGTCGTATTTTTTCGCATACTCGATCACTTCCTGCATCTTGGCAGGATCAGGCTCTGAATCCGGTGTCAGCCCTTCGATAGCCAGCTGCTTCAGATCATAGGCATTGCACAGATATCCAAAAGCCTCATGCGCCACTATGATATCCCGGCTCTTCGTACCTTTCAGACCATCTCTGAACTCCTGATCCAGCTCATCAAATTCACCGGCATATTTCTCATAATTTGCTTCATAATAATCACCGTTCCCAGGATCAGCCTTTACCAAAGCATCCCTGATATTCTTCATTTCCTGCTTTGCACGCATAGGATCAAGCCAGACATGAGGATCTTTTCCTTCATCACCATGAGCATGATCATGTCCTCCATCCAGAAGCTCCACACCATCCGATGCCTCAGACACAACCAGATCCTGATTCTCCAGAGTATCCAGTACATCCTCCGCCCAGTGCTCCAGATCTGCACCATTATAGACAAATACATCTGCATCCTCAAGATTCCGGATATCCGTTGCCGCCGGCTCCCAGTCATGAGGCTCCGTTCCCGCCGGAACCATATCCTTTACCTGAATCCTGTCGCCCCCTACCTTCCGGGCAAAATCATACATGGGATAAAAGCTGGCCATCACCTTCAGTCGGCCATCCTCCACAAATGGCTGTCCCACCGTTCCGGCCCTGTGCAAACCATATCCGGTCACACCGCCCACAACAAGAAGCGTCACCGCCAGAACTGCTGCCGCTGTCATCTTCCCTCTGTTAACATTCATTTTTTAAGCCTCCTGCAGCTGTCACAATATCCATAAAAGATCGTCCGGCTCTGATCGATCTCAAATCCGTGTTCATCCAGCACATGTCCCACAAAATGATCGATACATCCACACTGCAGAGGAATCGTATGCCCACATTCCAGACACACAAGCTTACCGTAATTCTTCCGCTCCTCATCACGTATAAAACGATACTGGGCAGGCGCTCCCTCCACAGACGGAACCTTCAGCACCGCTCCCTCCTTCTGCAGCCGCTCCAGTCCTCTGTATACCGTTGTCCTTCCGATCTGGATCTCTTTTCCACGAAGGAGCTCCATAAACTGATCTATGGTATAAAATGTATCTCCATATTCCTGCAGGCATTCCAGAATTATTTTCTGCTGCCTGGTGCTGTATTTCATTTTTTCTTCCATTATATTTCCTACTCTCTTCTATCAACTGCACCTTACATGGCAGATTTGAATTTGAAAACCGTTTTCATATTACATTCAAATAAGAATTTCGTCAAGATATTTTTGAAGGGAAATAATTTTTGGTATGTTCTTATAAAAGCACTTTATCTCTACCTTCTTTTATGATAAAATATAACCAAGACTTAACCAATAGAAAGAAGGTAGACCTCTATGAAATCACAGCGACTGGACATGATCGAAGAATATGTGCTGGAGCATAAGAACGCTTCTCTCGATACATTATGTGAGAAATTCAACGTATCCAAAAACACCATCAGAAGAGATGTCGATATCCTTCTGAAACGTGGCAGTATCATGAAAGTATATGGCGGTGTCGCAGCACTCGAAACTCCACAGACTCTTCCCCTTCTGTCTTACGAAGAGCGTGGCGGACGTTTTCCTGACGAAAAGAAAGAAATCTGCCGCCGTGCCGCAGAGCTTGTGGCAGAAGACGATACCATCTATATCGATACAGGTACAACCTGCCTGAACCTGGTTGATTTTATTGCAGATAAGCACTGTACGATCCTGACCAACAGCCTGCTTATTTTCAACAAGGCAGCATCCTATCCGAACCTGGATATCATTTCCGTTCCCGGAAAGCTGAACCGCAAGACCCTGTCCTTCACAGGACCGGATATCAATGATTATCTGCAGACCTACAACATTTCCATGGCTTTTATGGCCTGCACAGGTGTAACCATGAAGAGCGGACTTACCAATGCCAGCGCCGAGGAATACATCACCAAAAAAGCCATTGCAGAGAATGCCAACAGCATGATCCTTCTTGCAGACCATTCCAAATTCGGCCGGATCTCTCTTATGACCTATTCTTCCATGGAAAAGCTGGACGCCATCGTAACCGACCAGTCACTTCCTGAAGAATACGACAGCTTCTGCCAGGAGCACGGCATCCGTGTTATGACGATCGATTAAATCGGATATTGGCCCTAAAAAACGGTGCATCTGCCGGAAATCCAGCAGATGCACCGTTTTTGAATATGCTCATTTCATTAGAGGATTTTATCTGAAAGGCAGATCTTACCCGATCTGCCTTTCAGTGTCATAAATTTATTTATGAAGCTTTCTTAAGCCTCAGTACTTCCTTCCCATGTGCCGACCTTTCTCTTTCCGGCAGCTTCATCGAACCAGTGTGTTGTAACTGTTTTTGCTCTTGTGAAGAAACGATAGCCATCTTTTCCGAGAACGTGCAGATCACCGAAGAAGGAATCCTTGTTTCCGGAGAATGGGAAGTATGCTGTCGGAACCGGGATACCTACATTGATTCCTACCATACCGCCATCTGTCTCCATAGCGAATTTACGGCTGTAATATCCGCTCTGTGTAAAGATACAGGAACCATTTGCAAATGGATTGGCATTCATGACTGCGATGCCTTCCTCGTAATCCTTTACTCGTTTGATACAGGTTACCGGTCCGAAGATCTCACGGTTTCCAACTGTCATCTCAGGTGTTACATGATCAAGAATTGTCGGTCCTACGAAGAATCCGTTCTCATATCCCGGAACTACTACATTACGTCCGTCAAGTACAAGCTCCGCACCCTCATCGATACCCTTCTGGATCCAGTTGCAGATCTTCTCCTTATGGCCTGCATTTACAACCGGGCCGAGATCGGTATCTTCATCATATGCACAGCCAAGTTTCATAGCCTCTGCTTTTTTCTTAAGAAGTGAAACAAATTCGTCTGCGATACTATCCTGTACGCATACAACCGGAAGAGCCATACATCTCATACCTGCGCATCCGTATGTAGAGTTGATGATCGCATTAACAGTAGCCTCAAGGTTGCAGTCCTCAAGTACAAGTGCATGGTTCTTTGCCTCACACTGTGCCTGAACTCGTTTGCCATGAGCTGCTGCCTTGGAATATACCTGTTTACCAACACCTGTTGTTCCTACGAATGTAACAGCCTTTACTCTCTCATCTGTAAGAAGGATATCAGCCTCTACACGGCTGCAGGTCACAAGGTTTACAACACCCTTCGGGAATCCTCCCTCTGTATAAAAGAGCTCCATGATCCTCATAGCTGTAAGTGGTGTCTGGGAGCTTGCTTTCAGTACTACTGTATTTCCACATGCAATAGAAAGTGGAACCATCCAGCCCCATGGGATCATTGCCGGGAAGTTCATCGGAACAATACCAGCAGTTACTCCAAGTGGTTTGCGATATGTAGCTGTATCATATCCTGTAGTTACCTGCATTGCAGCATCGCCCTGGATCATTGTCGGAAGTGCACATGCCTCTTCTGTAGGCTCAATTGCTTTCTGAACATCTCCTCTTGCCTCTTTGATGTTCTTTCCGAGCTCTTTTGCACAAAGTACGGAAAGCTCTTCCTTATGAGCATAAAGAACATCTCTCCATCTGAACATATACTGCTGTCTCTTTGCAAGAGAAAGTGAGGACCATTCCGGGAATGCAGCCTGTGCGGAAGCGATCGCCTCTTCTACCTCATCCGGTGTACAGCAGGGAACCTGCGCGATCACCTCACCTGTACTGGAATCTGTAACATCCATGTATTTCTCTGCCTTTGACTCTTTCCACTCACCGTTTACACAGTAACCCATTTTTTTGATCTCAGCCATTTTAAGATACTCCTTTCGTGCTTACCTTTTTATTCTTAACTTCATAAAATTCATAAAAATTTTAGTCATTCTCGTTTTGTTCTGGTCACATATTATCATTTATTTTTAATTTTGTCAATATAGTATGGTTATATTTTGAGTATATTTATCGAAATTATGTGTTAATTTATTCACATTTCATGGTATTCCATGTTCCCTGTATAAACTCTTGAAACGCATGCATTTACAGCCATAAAACCACATCGTGTCTTGTCGTTTTTTATTCCATTGTGAGAGCAAAAGTTACTCATTTTTGTTATTTTCATAACACACCATTCCACACACACTATTTATTGTCTCCAGCTACGCTGAGGCTTTTAGACCTGTGCAATCGGATTCACAGACAAGTAAGGGGGATCGTTGTTCTGTTACAATTACAGATTCCTCTGATCCCGGCATATTTCCTCTGTATTTTCCAGGAACAAGGAAATACATCTGTGCGTCCCTTGCGGACGCGCTCATTTTCACGACCGCTCGCTTCTTTTCACGGCTTATTGCACCTTTACATACAATCCTGCGCCTGCTTATCTGATCTACAGCATTTTCATAAATTACTGCTGCAATCAAAAAACAGGATACGGTTATCGTATCCTGCCTTAGCTTTTCATTTTCTGTTTTTCGCATATTTCTGCCTAACCAAATATGGTCTGCACCAGCACCATATAAAACACTGTTCCCCCTCCTATGCTGAGCAATGTACTCTTCTTCCATTTATGTAATACCACAATGAACAGTATTGCGATCAGCTCCGGCAGTCCGTAATGCGTACTTTCCGGCACATCCTTCAGACAAAATACCACCAGCAATCCGATCACTGCACAGGGCAGCACTTTTCCCAGATAGGTGATCACAGCCGGCGGTTCCTTTCCTTCCGGGAATATGATAAACGGCAAAAATCGCGTTGTCATAGTCCCCAGGACCACTACCACAACCGTTATGATCTGCTGTGTTATTGTCATAGTCATTCCTTATCCCTCCTGTCCGGCTATATCCCAACTGTCATGCCTGATATTCTCCTGACTTCTGTATACGTTCTTTTTTTCTCTTCTCCTCATGCTTCTTCATTCCTAGGAAGCATAAAACGATCGATGCCATTGACGGAAGGATAAACTTCCCGCTTCCAAAGATCACCAGGCAGATCACAGAGCATACAATTCCGACCAGCGCCGGCTTATGATCTTGTGCATCTTCCCACTGATCAATGAACATAACCACAAACAGCGCAGTCATGACAAAATCCAACGATGTACGTCCCTTCTGTTTTACAATTTCCACAGCTGATGCTGACCGTCCATGGTAACAAGATCTCCCTCATTGATATCTCTTTCATACAGGAGGCCGTCATCATGTCGCAGACTCGTTTCATTTCCATTTTCATCTTCCATCAGCACTACTGACATAAGTGCTTCACCCGGCTGCCGCTCTTCACAGCCGAAATCCATGTCTTCTTCTATCTTCAGAACCTTATACTGCATGATCAGATTTCCTCAAGCAGCACATCGTTAACAGCCTCATAAGCGTCCTCAAGCGCATCCAGTGCCTCTGTCAGCGTGTCCATCTTCCGGCTGTCCGCATTTTCTTCCTCATAGGCTTCTATCACTTCAGCCATTACATCCTTCAGCTCTTCCAGTGAATTTGCAATGTCCTGCAGCTTCTGATCTTTGTCCTCTTTTGATGTGATATTTACGATCTTACTCATAATCCTTCCTCCTGTCACTTTACTCTCATTCTTTATTCTGATCCTTTATCCTGCATATATCATGCTTTGCATGTCATACTCCACATTTACCCATTGTACCATATCCTGCACGCAGATGCATCGGATATGTTTTCTATCTGCTTTATATAATACCACCAAATTCATAAAAAATTTGGTAAAATCTTACCAAATTACCCGTCTTAGTCTGTTTATACTGATTTTTCCACTCCGGTCTGGCATAATCGATCTAAAGGAGTTTTTCAATTTACAAAACACTCCTTTCCCATTACAAGGAGGCATATTGCCATGAAAGAAAAAACAGAAACCTTTAACCAGGGAAAAAGATATTTCTTTTATATTCTGATGTTCGCCATCCTTGGCTGGTTCATTTTTATGCAGATCTTTGGTGCGAATGAACGTTCTTCCGACACCTCAGCAGCCTCTGTGATCTATTCCGGTACCGTTACCTGGCAGAAACCGGATGGAACCACCCAGGAAATCTCCGTTCCGGGCACCTACAAGGTTCCCGTCGGTGACACGATGGTCCTCACCATCCAGCTTCCCGATGATCTTACAGATACCTGCTTTGCCATCCGTTCTTCCTTGCAGGATGTGGATTTTTATGTAGGGGACAACCTCAGGACCAGCTACTCCACGCATAAAACAAGGCTTGTGGGCAAAAACTCCGCCAGCCGTTATGTTTTCTGCCCGGTTTATGCTTCCGATGCCGGCAAAGAGCTCCGTATTGAACTGACCACCTACACCTCCAATTACACCGGAGTTGTCAATCCTGTTTACTGCGGAAACAAGGCAGATATCTGGATATATATTTTCAGCAGATACGGACTGGAAACCTACATTGCTTTTTTTATCCTGTTTGCCGGAATCGTCACGATCCTGTTCAGTTTCGCTCTGGGATTGGTCTATCATACACGATTTGACACGGAATATCTTGGATGGTGCATGGTTATGGGCGCCGTCTGGATGCTAGGTGAATCCAAGCTCCGTCAGTTCCTGGTCCCCAACGCTTCCGCTCTCGGATCTCTGTGCTTCGTTATGATCCTTTTGTGTCCGCTCCCGATCCTGTTTTTTGCGGACAGTCTCCAGAAAGGGCTGCATCACAGATTTTATGTCTGTCTTGGAAGCATCGCAATGATAAACTTTGCAGTCTGTACGATCCTCACTGCTGCAGGTATCGCAGATTATATCGAAACCATGCCTGTAAGTCACGGAATCCTGGCGATCACCGTTGCCACAATATTTGTACACCTTTTCCAATATATACGCACCGAAAAAAACAAGGCCGACCGGCTTTTGCTCATTGGTCTGCTGGCAGCGATCCTGTGTATTGCCGTTGAGGCAACCTCCGTATACTTTGTCACATTAATGTCCGGACTGTTTGTGGGCGCCGGCATGCTGATCCTGCTCTTTGTCAATATTGTAAGAGCCATCAAAAATGTCCAGGATATAGAACTGAAACGCCAGCAAAGCGAAATCCGCAAAAACCAGGAACAGAATGAAAAAATGTCTCTGCAGATGATACAGACCCTTTCCACCACCATTGAGGCAAAGGATGCGTACACCCGCGGTCATTCCTACCGGGTTGCACAATATGCGGCCCTGATCGCAGAGGAGCTGGGCTGGACACCGGAGGAGATCCTGAATCTGAAACGGGCTACTCACCTTCACGACATCGGAAAGATCGGTATCCCGGATCCGTTCCTGAACAAACCGGCACAGCTGACCGATGATGAATACAACCTTATAAAAAAACACACCGTCATCGGTGCTGAGATCCTAAAAGATATAACCCTGATCCCGCATGCGGCAGAAATCGCAAGAAGTCACCATGAGCGTTATGACGGAAAAGGCTATCCGGACGGACTGGCCGGAGCAGAAATCCCCATCCATGCCCGGATCGTGGCTGTTGCCGACTGCTACGATGCCATGAACTCCCGCCGAATCTACCGTAATGCGCTTCCACCGGAGGTTGTTTACGAAGAATTCCGCAAAAACCGTGGTACACAGTTCGATCCGGAGATCACAGACATTTTTCTGAAACTGCTCAATGAAAAACGGCTGCCTCAATGGGATCCTTCCCAGGAAGAACCGGACACCTATAACCTTCCGGATATGCAGCTTACCGTCAGCAAATTCATCTCGGACATAATGGCCACCATAAAAAGTCAGGAAGACGCAAAAAGCTATGATTTTCTTACCGGTCTTCCCATGCGTAACCTGGGCGAACGTCTTACCGCGGAATTTATGCAGACACATGATGGATGTCTGGTATTCCTTGATATGGACAACCTGAAAAAGATCAACGACATCTATGGCCACAAAGCCGGCGACCGTGCACTGAAATGTCTTGGAAAGCTGCTCCAGAAACGGGCAGATCAGGGAATTTCCTGCAGACTTGGCGGAGATGAATTCCTGATGTTCCTTCCGGACACAGATCCTGATTCCCTGTCTCTGCAGATGGACGATCTGTTCCAGAAATTTCACACCATCACTACCGATGATCCGGAACTCCGGTTTGCCACACTGTCCGCAGGCCTGTGTCTGTGCAGCACCGATGATTCCTTTGAGGACTGCTATTCCAAAGCAGATAAAGCTCTGTATTACGTAAAACAAAACGGCAAAAACCAGTTCTTTTTCTACCAGCAGATCGACCGCAGCACTCTTGCGGCATCCGGTTCCGGAAAGGATCTGAAGCTTGTGGCAGAGTCCCTTCAGAAAAGCGGCATCTATGTAGGTGCTCTTGATCTGAATTACCGGGATTTCGCACGTCAGTATGAATACATGAGCCAGCTTGTCACACGCAGCCAGTGCAGATGTTATCTGGCGATGCTCACCATCGAGACACTTGTAGATACAGTTCCTGATATCGAATCCATTGAGCAGGCTCTGGAGTATATGGAACAGGCCATCCGGCAGAATATCCGCCGTGTGGATATCTGTACACGCTACAGCTCCCTGCAGTATCTCATCATACTGTTTGAGCCTGATGAAACGCATATTCCTGATATCATAGAACGTATTTTTACCCAATATTACCATCAATGTGACAGCCATGATTTCCAGCCATCCTATGAATACCTGGAAATATCTCCACAGGAGTTATAAATACTCCCATGACATGGACATGATAAAGCCATAACGAAAAAGAGGCCGTACTTGACGGCCTCTTTTTTGTTAAAGTTTTGCAAAATATCATTAAGACGTGGCTCTGGAATTTTCCTGCATGAAACTTTTTCCGTATGTTCGATACAGATAAACCGCCATGAAAATAGTCACGGCTTCTGCCAGCGGCATCGTCATCCAGATGCCTGCAACCCCTATAAGCTTTGGCAGGATCAATATGAACACAGCCACCAGGATCAAAGAACGCATTGATGAGATCAATGCCGAAATAAAACCTTTTCCCAGGGCAGTAAAATATCCGGAAAGAAATACATTTAAACCAATAAACAGGAAAACCGGACTAAACAGCTTCAGGCCATCCCATGTCAATGTAAATACATTTCCCTCCCCAACGAATAAATGGATGATCTGTTTTCCAAATACAAGTGATACCGTGAGGATCAATACTGAACTGATGGCAATCGTAATAAAACTATATCGTGTTATTTCTCTGATCTTGTCATGATTTTCAGAGCCGTAATTATAGCTTATGATCGGAGCCGCTGCAACGGCAATTCCCATATAAAAAGCGATGAAAAAATAGTAAATATACATAATGATCGTCACAGCCGCAACTCCATCTTCACCAAAATATTGCATGATAATAAGGTTAAATAAAAATGTAGTGATCCCGGTAGACATCTCCGTCAGCATTTCACTGCTTCCATTGGTGCAGGATTTCAGAAGAACACTCATGTCGGTCTTCGGTCTGCAAAACCTTATATGGCTGTATTTCAGAAAATAGATAAAGCCGATCAACATGCTTACTGTAATGGAGAGAAATGTTCCCCATGCAGCTCCAAGCGTTCCCAGTCTGAATACAGCCACAAAAATATAGTCGAAAACAATATTAAAAGCCAGACCTGTCAGAGACATGATCATTCCGATGTACGATCTCCCATCCGTCCTCACAAGATATTCAAAAAATAGCTTGAATGACATCGAAACCGATCCTAAAAATATGACAAATGCGTATGGCACCACATGCTCCATCAGGCGCTCACTGCTTCCTAAAAAAATACAGATCGGTTTCAGAAAAAGGATTCCCACAGCTGTAAAAGCAACTGAAAGTACGAACAGCACGATCGTGATAAAAGTAAATATCTCATTTGCTTCCTGTTCTCTTTTTTGTCCCATCCTCTCTCCTATGATGGCACCTGATCCCGTTGCAAGCATGACAGATGTTCCGAAAATAACACAGGTGATCGGAATAACAATATTAATTCCTGCAAGCGCGTCAGAGCCTGCATACCGTGATACAAAAAATCCATCTATCGTTGTATAAAATGATAAAAAGATCATGGTCAGCACTGATGGAACCAGATATTTTAAAAATTGAGGATAAGACATTTTTGCCTCAAAGTATTTCATTTCTATAAAAGCCTCCTGCTTAGTTACATAATCAGTCAAAATCTCTGGTAATGTTCGTAAGCCATTTATTTCTGAAATAGTGGATGAACACCACAGGCATTTTTTCGAACTCATCCAGGGTCATTATAAAATATACCCAGACAGGCGGCAGTTTTAAAACATATGCTGCAAGGAAGGTGAGAGGAACTGCAACAAGCCACATAAATATGGAATCTACGATCATTCCGAACCTGGAATCGCCACCTCCTCTGAAGCATCCGCATATAAGACAGGTATTGATACCCTCTCCTACAAGACGCCAGGTTGTCATGATTATAAAAATACCAAGATAATAAATGGCTGTCTCTGTCAGTTTATCCCGGTAGAAGTCCAGTATCATAGGGCGGACTGCCAGAATAATGGCACATCCGATGAGACTTACGATAATTGTTATTCTCAGCATACGTTTTCCATATTCTCTTGCTGTATCCTTGTGATCTTTACCAAGCTCCTGGCTGATAATGATGGTAGTAGCGTTGGCAAAACCGCGACAGGCGATGGCACCAATGTTTACCACCATAACAGCAACGGCATTTGCGGCAACCATATCATCGCCAATGTGGCCAAGGATCGCTGCGAACGCTGAACTGGCAAAGCTCCAGACAACATCATTTATCACAGCCGGAGAAGCAATTTTCATAAAGTCCCTGAACAGAATACCGGATTTCGCACAGAAATATTTTATCCGGAATCTGACATCGGAGCTGTTTAATGAGTAGATGAGACAGATCAATACCTCTGCGATCCTGGCAATAACAGTACCAAGGGCAACACCGGTAACACCAAGCTTTGGAAGTCCAAACAGGCCAAAGATAAAGGTGGCATTACAAAATACATTGACACAAAGCGATACAATGTATGTAACAGAAGGCAGCATTATTTTTCCGACACTTCGAAGGGCACTCATGAAAACCTGAGAGAATCCCATAAACATAAAGGAAAATGAGATCACCTTCAAATACTCGCTGCCGGCAGCAATCGTATCCGGACTGTTTGTAAAAATCTTCATGATCGTAGTCGGCATGGAAAAGGAGATAACGAAAAATACAAGAGAAACGATCAGTGAGATCCGCTCCGCCAGGCCGAGAATCTTTTCTACTGTCTTTTTATCACCCTTTCCCCAGTACTGGGCACATAAAACCGAAGTACCTGTAGCCATGCCATAATACAAACAGAAAAGAATAAATGTATACTGGTTGGCAAGAGATGAAGCCGACATGGCAGTCTGGCTTACATATCCCAGCATTACCGTATCCGCAACATTTACTAATGTTCCGATCAGATTTTGGATCATGATCGGAAATGCTAATTTTGATGCATATTTAAAAAAATCTTTTTTATTCAGCATCGGTCAGATCCTCCGTGAATTCCGATAAGATATTTACTTATAAAGAACAGTATATCATATACCCTACAAAACCGCGAGGTTTTTTCAGTATTCTTTCCAATATAATCCTCAATTGTATACTATATTTCACCCTCTGGTCATATTTCCATTGTACATAAAAAAACAATATCACTTTAACACAAAAAATCATTCTATTTTTTTACTTCTATGATATAATATTTTGTTGTGAAACTAATAAAACGAGGTGAACCAGGTGAAGAAAAAAACAATTGTACCTCTTATCGTTTTTTTACTGGGCATATGCCTTGTTGGTTTAATTGTATACAAAATAGACTCACATGAAACTGAACAACAACACATAAAAGCACAATTAAATGCAACAACCTACGGCGAACGTATAAAAAATGAAATTACAAATGGAATTGCGATCACAGATACGCTAAAGCAGGTCCTGATCAGTGAAAACGGAAAGATCAGTCAGTTTGACACAATTGCGGAAAATATTATGTCTGACGTTATTGAAAGCATACAGCTTGCTCCGGATGGTAATGTAACAGATATTTATCCTTCTGAGGGAACGGAAGCGAGTAAGATCGATCTGCTCCAGGATAAAGATTGCAGCAAAATTTCCTGTTACGCAAGAGACAATCACGTGATCATTACACAAGGTCCTTTCGATTTAAAACGGGGCGGCTGTGGAATTGCTGTCCGCAATCCAATCTACCTGAAAGATGAAAACAACCAGGAATATTTCTGGGGATTTACCATTGTTATCCTGCGTGTTCCTGACATTTTTTCAGATGCGATCAGTGCACTTTCGGATTTCGGATATGAATACAGGCTCTCAAAAACCGACGCTCCCTGGAGCGATACTTATAAAGTTGTTTATCAGTCAGACGACCAATTAACTCATACTGTCTCTTATGGTTTTACGATAGGGGAAGAGCACTGGACATTAGAAGTAGCTCCTGAAAGCGGATGGAGAGACCTTAGATTACTGGTAATCGTCGGCGGAATGTTTACTGCTGTCGTTTTACTTTTCTCAGGTCTTACCCGGGTATGGTTAGTATCGAAAGAAAATAAAAACAAATTTCAAATACTGGCACACACAGATTCTCTCACCGATATTTACAACCGCTATGGATTTGATGAATTAGCCGAAAAGATGATCACTAAAAATCCAAAAGCGCATTTTGTGACCGCACTCCTTGATATTGATGACTTTAAGTTTATTAATGATATTTACGGACATGTCTATGGAGACAGGGCACTAAAGAGTCTTACAGATAGCATGAAGGCTTTTTTCCCAAAAAACACATTACTGGGAAGAAACGGTGGCGATGAGTTCTGCATTCTTCTGCCGGATCATACCTATAAAGAAGCGGGAGAACTGCTGCTGCAATTTACCAAGCTTCCAAAGACATTTTCATGCAAGGGAAAAGAATATCCGTTTTTTATTTCTCTCGGATATGCAGAATATCCAACCTTTGCATCCGGCCGTTCACAGCTTATGCGCTGTGCAGATGCAGCACTTTATGAAATAAAGCTTCACGGAAAAAACGGATGTATGGCTTACAGGGAGGGGCTCCGGTCAGGAGTCCGCAAACAGCTCGGATTTGCATTCAAGGATATCTCTGAACACCTTCCGGGTGCATTTATCATATACAGAGCGGACAAAGATGATGATGAACTCCTGTATGCAAACCATGAGTTCCTTCAAATGACCGGATATAAAACTATAGATAACCTCTTCAGCCTTACAAATAGAAGCTTCCACAACCTGATCCGTGAGGATGAACAGCAGCAGATAGAAGCAAGCATCTGGAAACAGATCGATGCCGGCAATAAAAATGATTACATCCACTTTCATCTTCGAAAAGCGGACGGCTCTTACCTTTCTGTTCTTGATCACGGAAGGATTGTGGACAGCCAGCAATACGGAAGAGTATTTTATGTATTGTTTATGGACTGGGAAGCTATGCATGTTCATTACAGTGATAAATTTTCCGGCTAAGGTACAGACATCTCAGTCTGTATCTTAGCCGGCTGTTTTTTTTCCTGAACAATTCAACATCTTATAATATGTATTCCATCTGCCTTTCTTTTGTCCGCATTCCCATTTTTTCATAAAATTTTTCTGCTGAAGTATTTCCTGCCCACACATTCAATGTCACTTCATAGCATCCCAGCTGCTTTGCTTCTTTTTTTACATATTCAAACAGACTTTCCCCAATATGCTGTCCTCGTGTCTCCTGATCGACACACAGGTCATCTATAAAAAGAGATTTAAACGGTACCATATTGTTTGAAAAAGGCTGCTCCTTTAATTGACAAAATGCATACCCCACACAAACATCAGCCTCATCCGCTGCAACATATACTGGCTTTTCTTCATTTTTCAAAAGCTCTGTCAATTCGTCTGTCGTATATTTTGTTGTGCCCGAAATAAAAATATCAGGCCTTATATCTGCATGGATCTGCAGCACCTGTCCTAACAATTCCAGAATCCTCGGAATATCTTTTTCTTCTGCTTTTCTGATGAGCATATTTTTCCTCCTGTTTTTCAATAACTGATTTCATAGATTCTTTATACATACACCATAATACCATCGTGTGAACGCTTATAACAATAGAATCACTTTAAGCAGTCTCACTTTCCTTTTGTATTATAGTGAAAAAGTTTATCGTTTTCCGTGATGTATATCACATTTTTATTCCTGGATCCGTATCATTACAGACAGTCAGCTCAAAATGGTTTCTGTTTGTTTTTATAAGCCCTTCTTTTTGCAGCTTTGATATCTCCGAAGACATTGCCGCACGGTCAATGCAAAGATAATCTGCCAGCTGCTGCCGGTCAAAAGGAATATCAAAGGATAACGATGCCTGTCTGATAGATACCGACGACAGATAGGACAACAGCTTATCCCTTGTCGTTCGCTTGCCAACATGTGTGATCTTATCGTTGAGGATCAGGATCTTATTTGCCAGGACCCCGACCAGGTTACGGATCAGCTTCTGATGATGGTCACATACTGTTGGGCAGGAAACCAGAAGCCTTTGAACATTTAATAAAATAATCTCACAATCTTCGTCTGCTACCACACTGACATTCAGAACAGCTCCCGGACTTGCTGCATATGGTTCACCAAAAAAATCTCCTGCATGACATTTTGACAGAATATTCCGATGTCCCCACAGGTCTTCCTGAATAACAAGAACACAGCCTGACACCACAAGTCCCATTACTTCAGTAGAGTCTCCGGCTCTGAAAATATAAGAATCCCGTTTTCTTGAGATCGTTGCTGCATTTACACAATGCAGTATGGATAATATCTCATTGTCAGTAAGACCTTTAAAGAAAGGACTGGTTCTTAAAATGGGTAAATATTTTTTCAAAATTAATCCTCCTGTTGGAAATCAAACATACACGTTGTAATTATTATACTATACTCCTAACAGAAACCAAGGATAAATACTACTGGTCGAGGATAAAATAATAAGAAAGATCCTTCGAAAAAATCACAGAATAAAAGGAGAATACAATAATGGATAAAAAAATGTTTTGTTTTCAGTGTGAACAGACTGTCGGGTGTACCGGCTGCACCGGAAATGCCGGTGTCTGTGGAAAAAAAGCAGATACAGCGAAATTACAGGACGAACTGACAGGTGCGTTGATCAGTCTGGCTAAAGCTGCCGACAGCACGGAAACTATTTCAAAAAGGACCGGACAGATCATAATCGAAGGACTGTTTACTACAGTTACAAATGTAAGTTTTGACAATGCAGCAATCGAAAATATGATACAAAAAGTCAGAGCTGAAAAAGAAAGACTGGCTCCTGACTGCAGAACAAAGGAATATGATCTTCAGCAGCTGTGGAATGCCAATGAAGATATCCGCTCCTTGAAATCTCTTATTCTCTTTGGTATCCGCGGAATGGCTGCCTATGCCTATCATGCAAATGTTCTGAATTATGAAGATGCCGAAGTGAATCAGTTCTTCTGCGAGGCATTATCTAAGATCGGTTATGAAGAAAGCACAGAAGCACTGCTTTCCACAGTACTCAAAACAGGAGAGATCAATCTGAAGTGCATGGCACTTCTTGATAAGGCAAATACAGAAACCTATGGAACACCAGAGCCAACTGATGTTACACTTACGGTAGAAAAAGGGCCTTTTATTGTCGTGACCGGACATGATCTGAAAGATCTGCAGCTTTTGCTTGAACAGACTGAGGGAAAAGGAATCAATATCTATACACATGGTGAAATGCTCCCTGCCCATGCCTATCCATTCTTAAAGAAATACTCTCACCTGAAAGGCAATTTCGGAACTGCATGGCAGAATCAGCAGAAAGAATTTGACCATCTTCCGGCCCCGATCCTCTACACTACCAACTGTCTGATGCCTCCAAAAAGCAGCTACGCTGACAGAGTATTTACAACAGAAGTGGTTGCCTTCCCAGGAGCTGTCCATATTGACGAGAAGAAAGACTTCACACCACTTATTGAAAAAGCACTGGAACTGGGCGGTTACAAAGAAGCTCGTATGTTCTCCGGTATCAACGGCGGAAAAAAAGTGACAACCGGTTTTGGTCATGCAGCCATCCTGTCCCATGCAGGTACTGTAGTAGAGGCTGTAAAATCAGGTGCGATCCGCCATTTCTTCCTGGTTGCCGGCTGTGATGGTGCCAAACCAGGTCGAAACTATTATACGGAATTTGTAAAGCAGACACCTTCTGACAGTATCGTTCTCACCCTGGCATGTGGAAAATTCCGTTTCAATGATCTCGATCTGGGAGAGATCGGTGGTCTTCCACGACTGATGGATATGGGTCAGTGTAATGATGCTTATGGTGCGATCCAGGTTGCTGTGGCACTTGCAGATGCATTTGGATGTTCTGTAAATGAGCTTCCGCTTTCCTTCGTACTCTCCTGGTATGAACAGAAAGCAGTCTGCATCCTGTTAACCCTCCTGCACCTGGGTATCAAAAATATCCGTCTTGGTCCTTCTCTTCCGGCATTCCTTTCTCCTGCCATTCTGAATTTTCTGGTAGAAAATTATGGTATTGCACCTATTACCACACCGGAAGAAGACCTCAAAGCACTGATGAACCAGTAAAAGTAAATTTTTCAAAGCCTTTACAAAATCAACAAAGCCGATACAGGATTCCAAAAGTCCTGCATCGGCTTTATTTACAGGTCTAAAGACTCGGATCAGCCGACAACACTTTTAAACATGTACAGCGATATTCTGATGGAGTTAAATGATAACGTTTTTTAAACAATCTGCAAAAATAATCAACGTTATGAAATCCGCTTTCATAAGCGATCGTTTTTACTTTTTTATTCGTATTTTTCAATAACCAGGAAGCTGCCTGAAGTCGATATCCTATCAGATAATTAACCGGTGTAGTATGTAAAAAACGGTGGAACAAATTAAGTGCAGTACTTTTGCTGATTCCTATATGCGAAGCAATTTCATCCAGAGACAAATTGCGATTATAGTTTTCATGTATATATTGCATGATCAACTGCACTCTTTTCTGTGCAACTTCATCCACTGTCTGTACATCTCCTTTATTAGATAACTTTACATTTTCATAAAAAGTCAGCCATAAATCCTGCAGCAATGCCAAAGTAGCAAGTTCTCTTATTTTCTCATTCCTCTGTATTTCCATTATTTTTATCATAGTTTGTATGATCTTTGTTTGCCATAGTTCATCAGGCTGAAAACGCTGGAAATATATATTCGATGAAATGATTGGCAAAATATATTTCTTATAGATCAGGCTGTTCTCCGGCGCAATAAATTCCGGCATACATACAAAGTTAGGAATGATACCACCTGATGATGCGTAAAAGCGGTGCAATATTTTAGAATTAATAAAAATTGCTTCTCCTTCTGACAATATAATCTGTTTTTCTCCTATTCCGCATGTAACTTGTCCGGACTCGACATATAAAAACTCAAATTCTCTGTGCCAGTGCCACTCAATACAATGAAAATCAAACAATTCCAGATTATCATAATAATACTGGAATGGATAATCACTGCTTCCATGCTGTTTAATTTCCATGAACTCCTCATCTGTAAGTATTTTATTATAATCCATCCCATATCACGTTCTTTCTTTTTTACGATATTATACAGTATTTCTACAATTTAATTCAATGTATATATCTGATATTTGCTATATAATCAAGTAAAAAAAGAAAAGAGGTATTCTTATGATTTTTAAATGGATGAATGAAAGTGAGATCAACATTGAGGGCGACAAAATTGAAATAACCGCACCACCCAGAACAGACTTTTTTGTGAAAGTATTGATGAATGTGAAGATTGAACATAAAACTGTTAAAAACATTCGGAGAGGAAAATAAAAAATGAATGCTGTAAAAAAAACTAACTACCATAAGACAAAAATAGCCTGTTATATGGGATTTATCACACAGGCTATTGCGGCAAACTTCGCACCGCTTCTTTTTTTGAAATTTCACAGTGACTACCATATTTCTCTCGGTAACATTGCTCTGATATCCACTTTCTTCTTTTTCACACAGCTTCTGGTTGATCTGTTCTGTGCCAAATTCGTAGATCATATCGGATATCGTGTGTGCATTGTTGCATCAGAAATATTTGCTGCATTGGGTCTGCTTGGACTGGCATTTTTACCTGATTTTTTACCTGATCCTTTTATTGGAATTATATGTAGTGTTATTGTTTATGCCATCGGAAGCGGTTTAATAGAAGTACTTTGCAGTCCTATTATCGAGGCCTGTCCGTTTGAAAACAAAGAAGCAACTATGAGTCTGCTCCATTCGTTTTACTGTTGGGGAGCTGTTGGGACAATTTTGATTTCCAGCTTATTTTTCCTGATATTTGGAATAGACAGTTGGAAGTGGCTCGCCGTAATATGGGCAATCATTCCTGCAATTAATACTTATAACTTCATGACCTGTCCCATTGAATCTCTGGTTGACAATGATTCTGGAATGGGAATTAAGGATCTGTTTTCCAAGCCATTTTTCTGGGTTGCAATATGTCTGATGATCTGTTCCGGAGCTTCTGAACTTGCAATGGCTCAATGGGCATCTGCTTATGCAGAATCAGCTCTGGGATTATCAAAAGCTCTGGGAGATCTAACAGGTCCATGTATGTTTGCAGTAACAATGGGAATCAGCCGTATAATTTTTGGTAAATATGGAGAGCAGTTAGATTTAATGAAGTTTATGAGTGGTTCAGGCATATTATGCGTTGTCTGTTATCTGCTTACTGCTTTGTCATCCAACCCGATCATCGGACTGATCGGTTGTATTGCATGTGGATTTTCAGTTGGAATCATGTGGCCTGGAACCATCAGTATTTCCTCAAAAACTTTTCCAACAGGTGGAACGGCTATGTTCTCTCTTCTTGCCATGGCAGGAGATTTAGGTGGCAGCATTGGACCTGGAATTGTTGGTCGTATCACTCAGAATGCTGGAAATAATATTAAGATTGGCATGGGATTCGGACTTATTTTTCCAGTAATTCTATTGTTTATGTTATTCCTGCTGTATCGGAAGAAGATATCAAAGCACTGACTTATTGATTGTAATTATATTTTTTCACTCTGCAAACCCGGAAGCTGTATCAGCACTTGTTGCCAGATACTATAGACCTGATACAGCATTGAGCGGAACCTGAAGATTTCTGGTAAAATTGTCATGATTTCCGCATGCCAGCATCTTCATCTGTACCCGCATTGCAAAACTCAGATTTAATATCATCATGATCGCAGTACGTGCCACACGTTCTGTGCTGTATGCCAGGATATTACAAACTGTAATCCCCTTCTTCCGTGCTGCTATCAGTCGGCCATGATCTCCGAAGAGCCACATAGGATATCAAAAAGTTTGCAAACCAACCGGCTGGTACAGCAATCCAGACAAATACAATGCCAAAACGCGGTGCACAGATCAAAGCAACAGACAGGCGGATCGCCAGGTTCACCATATTTGCAATGAGGAACGGGCGCATGATCCCAAGACCACGAAGAACCCCATCGGTTGCCATTTTGATTCCCATAAAGATGAAGAAGTAACCAAGCCATCTCATATAGCCCTCGGATACCTGATAGGCCAGGGCAGTTCCATCTTTACCAAGGAATAGCGAGGAAATCTGCGTGTGCAGTGTTTCAATGACTATAAAAGCAAGAACTGCAAAACATACATCTAACACCAGTGCAGCGTGATATCCTTTTTTGATCCGTTCAATTTTCTTTGCGCCAAGATTCTGGGAAACATATGGGGAAACCGCATTGCCAATGGATACAAAAATCAATGAAAAAACATTCTCTACCCGCATCGTCGCCGCATACCCTGCAAGTGCCTGTGTACCGAAGGGATTTACAACAGCCTGTACGATCATCATACCGATGGACACTGTAGACTGCTGAAGAACCGAAGGTACAGCAATTTGAAGCATGGAATGTAACTCCTGCCTGTCAAACCAGTCAAAACGACTTTTATATCGACGCATCCGGCTAAGGAAAAGCAAAAGTGAAAACACCGCAGAAATTCCCTGTGCTATAAGAGTCGCAAGGGCTGCACCAAACACACCGAGACCAAGTCCGGCCACCATCCAGAGATCCATAAAAATATTTAAGATTGACGAAAATATCAGGAGCCCCAGCGGGATTTTTGATTCGCCTATGGAAGTAAACATATTGGAAAGAATGTTATACATAAACAGAAAAGGAAATCCCACGAAATAGACCCGCAGATATAACACTGCATCATCCAGTATATCGCCAGGGGTTTGTAACACACTCATCATCCAGTGGGAAAAGCAAAATCCAAAAACCCCAAGGACTATACTTAGAATTAAAAAGCTAAACAAGGATGTTGACACGATGGTCTTCATTTTTCCATACTCCCTGGCACCGAAATAGCGGCTCACCAGCACACCGGCACCGACACCTGCCCCCAGTGCCACACAAATGAAAACATTGGTCAGCGCTGCACAGGCCCCGACAGCTGCAAGTGCGGAGGAACCAACAAATTGGCCGACGATGATAGAGTCAGCCATATTGTATATTTGCTGAAAAAAGCTGCCCAAAATCATTGGCATTGCAAAAACCGTCAGCGCTTTAAGAGGCGCATCTGTGATCAAATACTCATCTTTTGACATTATCATATTCCTCCACAGGTTTCATAATTTCATTTATTGCTACACTGCCCGGCGTTATCAGCTGCAGCTGCAATACGATCTTATCACGTATTAAAGATATTAAAGGATTACGGCTATAGAAATCAGACCCCAAAGCCGAGACGTTCTCTCAATGAATTTCCCGACCGATCCATTCCATGATCACATTTACAACATATTCCTGCTCCGCTTCTGTCAATTCCCGTCCTTTCGGAATACGATGCCATTTTTCCAGACATCCCCTGCAACAGGTAGCTGTGGCATGCTGGGCTACAAAAACCGGATGCCCTCTCATCGGTGTCTGTTTTCCATCATTTGGTATTTCTGCCGGTGCAAGACGCTTTCTGATAAAATCACAGGCATGCTCACGTACTTTCTCCATTCCCTTTTCTGATACATAACTCCGATCGTTTGCCTTCAGGGAAAAACTGCTTCTGAACTTTGACTGCGACAGGCGTTTCCAGAGATTTCCCTTATAAACTGCCGGTGTCTCACATACCATAGAAGGCTGGATGCTGCCCTTATAGACGATCATCTTCTTACTGTCGCTTCCGTTCTCATTTGCGGTCTCGTCTACTGCTTCTTTCAAAAGCTGTGCCTTCACTTCCTGTGCTTCTTTGCTGTCCGGCTGCAGACGTCTTGCCAGACATGTATTTCTGCCAGTTGTCGTTTCATTTTTTATCGCATAATACACAGCTTTCTTCTCTCCGACAAGTACCAGGATCTTTTTCGCCCTGGTCACACCTGTATAAAGGAGATTTCTCTGCAGCATGACAAAATGACTCATAGTAAATGGCATGACAACGATTGGATATTCGCTTCCCTGGGATTTGTGGATCGTCACTGCATAGGCAAGCGCCAGTTCGTCCAGCTCTGTCACATCATAAATTACTTCCCGTTCATCAAACAGAACTGTCAGTTCCCGTTCTTCCACGTCAACTTTTGTGATAGTCCCAATATCTCCGTTAAATACTTCCTTATCGTAATCATTCCGGATCTGCATCACCTTATCCTTCAGCCGGTACTGTGTGCCGCCTCTCCGCAGAAAGATCTTTGACGGATTCATGGCTTCCTGCAGCACCTGGTTCAGATTTACTGCCCCACATTCGCCTCTCTGCATCGGAGTCAGCACCTGAATATCCTGCAGTGGATCTACATGATAGTATCTCGGCAGGTTCGTCTTACAATATTGGACGATAGTATCCACCACTTCCTGATTACTCTCTTTGGTGGCAAAGAAAAAGTCGGCATCTTTCCCACCTCTCATATCAATGCCTTCCCCTCTATTGATCCGGTGTGCATTCATGATGATCCGACTTCCCTGTGCCTGACGGAAAATCCGTGTCAGACGAACTACCGGAACACATCCGGAATCAATAATATCTCTGAGAACATTGCCCGCTCCGACACTTGGCAGCTGATCAATGTCGCCTACCAGAATCAGAGACATCTGCTGCGGCAATGCTTTTAAAAGATTATACATCAGCATAATATCGATCATGGAACATTCATCCAGTATCAGCACATCTCCTTCCAGCGGATGTTCTTCATTTTTCTGATAGCCTTCCGGAGGTTTATATTCCAATAACCGGTGAATCGTTTTTGCTTCCATTCCAGTTGCTTCTGACATTCTCTTTGCTGCTCTTCCAGTCGGTGCAGCAAGAATGATCTGACATCCAGCCTGCTTATATGCAGAAATAATTCCCAGAGTTGTTGTAGTCTTTCCGGTTCCAGGTCCACCGGTCAGCACCATGACCTTAGAAGAAACTGCTGTCTTTACCGCCTGCCACTGAATCTCGTCATAAGTAATTTCTGATGAAGCTGCTACTTTCTTCAATATTTCTTCCGTATCCTCAGATTTCTTCTTTCCACAGGACATCAACCGAAGCAGCCGTTTTGCACAGCCACTTTCTGAAAAATAATATGGGGGCAGATAGATTGCTTCCCGATCTTCTGCTTCATCTCTGATCACATCATTCGTGCGGATCATCTCATCCAAGGTGATCTCCAGCTCCGGTTCTTCCACTTCCAGAAGTTCCTTTGCCCTTCCAGTCAGCTGTTCTCTTGTTGTATAACAATGACCTGCTTCTGCCAGCTTATTCAATGTATAAAAAATACCACTGCGCAGACGGACAAATTTACCTTTGTCAATCCCCATCTTCTGTGCAATGGAATCCGCTGTCTTAAATCCAATTCCCCAGATGTCATCTGCAAGCCGGTATGGGTTCTCCTTTACGATCGCAATGCTCTCACTTCCATACGTCTTGAAAATCTTTGTCGCATGAGAGGTGCTGACCTCATGACTCTGCAGAAAAAGCATGATATTCTTGATCTCTTTCTGCTCCTGCCAGCTTGTTTTGATCCGGTCTACACGTACTTTTCCTATACCTGATACTTTGAGCAGTTCATCTGGTGTCTCTTCAATAACATCCAGTGTATCCTTCCCGAATTTTTCCACAATTCTTTTTGCAAACTTTGGACCAACGCCCTTCACCAGACCGGAACCAAGATATTTTTCGATTCCATATACTGTAGCAGGAAGTGTCTCCTCAAATTTCTCCACCAAAAACTGCCGCCCATATTTGGCATCCATCTTCCACATACCTTCCAGAGACAGCACAGAACCAACATGGGTATCCGGCATCGTGCCAACTACTGTGACAAGATCACTGTAATTCTTCACCGCACATTTCAGAACCGTGTAGCCATTGTCGGCATTCTGATATGTAATTCTTTCAACTACACAACGTAAGTGCTCCATGCCCGTCTCCTTCTCTCATGAAATTTCTTCTCCTTTTGTACATTCTGTGTTTCTAATGCGTGACTTATATTGCGGATATTCAGTAATAAACCGCTTAATTACATTGGCATCATTCCAGTAATGCATTGGAAAAATGACATTGCAATCTACATTTTTAAGGAAATACAGGATCCCGTCAGCATAGTGATCTCCCTGTCTCGGATCCAAGGGAACAAATGCAGCGTCAAAATGCATACCCTTGATTTTCCTGATCGCCGCGCGATATGCTGAAGTAAGTCTCTGGTTATCAGCTTTCGACCCACCATCCCAATACCAGTCGTTTAAATCACCGGCATGATAAATGGTACCTTCCTTTGTTTTGACAATAAATGCGACACCACTATCGTTAGATAGCAATGTATCAACTTTGGTTTCATTATCCAAACTATAAGCTTGATCATGATAAACATATGTGATCTTCATATCCGACAAATGATTCCTTTTTCGTATATCATTCGCCAGGATTGCCTGATAAGTCATTCCCATATCATCAAGGATCCCAAAAATTTGTGGGTTAAAATGATCCTTATGAAAGTGACTGCAAAAAACGATCACTTCTTTCTCCTTGTCAAGATTCGGTAATTCACCCTTGTAATAATCAAAAATATAGTAGCAGTCTCTGGTCTCAACCAAAAATCCACTATGGTTAATGTAAGTAATTTTCATAATATCACCTGTATAAATTAACGCCGGTACCGGATAGCAAATCTTTCTTTGCCATGTTTATTTTTCCTTTTTCGAGCGTTTGTAAATTTCACGACAACAGCATTTCTAATACAGATTTTATCGTATTTTTTAGATTCCGTCCATCCTTTATCCACAGCTGGTAGAAAAATGTGAAATGATACTTTTACAAATTCTATTACTTGTTGTTAGTTCATAATTCATGTATAATCCTGTCTTTGACAGTCCTCTTTCACAGTGTTAATATCCTGCACCAGTGTCCGTATTTTTCAGGATCTTAATAAGACGGCTTGTTCCAAGACGCTCTGCGCCAAGACTGATAAATTTTTCTGCATCATCGAAGGATGAAATTCCACCTGCTGCCTTAACTTTTACATCTTTTCCAATATATTTCTTCATCAGCTCTACATCTGCAAAAGTTGCTCCCGCTGTAGAAAATCCGGTAGAAGTTTTGATAAATTCTGCTCCTGCATTTGTAACGATCTCACACATTTTAATTTTCTCTTCTTCGGTAAGAAGACATGTCTCAATGATAACTTTGAGGATTCTTCCATCACAAGCTTCATGGATCGCACGAATCTCATTCTCTACTTCCTCATATCTTCCATCCTTTAAAAATCCGATGTTAATAACCATATCGATTTCTGAAGCACCATTTGCAATGGCATCTTTCGTCTCAAATACCTTTACAGCAGTTGTATTATATCCGTTCGGAAAACCGATCACTGTACAAATCGGAAGTTTTCCCGCTACATATTCCGCTGCCTGTTTTACGTAAGCAGCCGGAATACATGCAGATGCAGCCTCATATTTCATGGCATCATCCAGGATTCCTCGAATATCATCCCATGTTGCAGTCTGTCCAAGTAATGTGTGATCCACCTTTTTTAATATATCTTTTTTATCCATTTTACGTTCCTTTTACTTCAGTTCATCCAGAAGAGAACTTCCAATTGTTCCCTCCGGCATCTTAACTTCAAAATTATCTGCGATCGTTGCACCGATTACTGCAAAAGTATTCTGATCTTCCAGTTTTCCGTATCCCTCCATAGATGGGGAATAAGCAAAAAATGGTACTTTTTCTCTTGTGTGATCAGTTCCTGTATGCGTCGGATCATTTCCGTGGTCAGCTGTAATGATCAGAAGGTCATCCTCACGAAGCTCATCAAGAAGTTCACCAAGTTTTACATCAAATCTTTCAAGTTCCTCTGCATATCCCTTTACATTGCGTCGATGTCCCCAAAGAGCATCGAAATCTACAAGATTTACAAAACAAAGCCCCTCAAACTCTCTTTTCGCAATGTCAATTGTCTGCTCCATTCCATGAACAGAGCTTTTTGACTTATTAGACTCTGTCAGTCCCTCGCCGTCAAAAATATCAAAAATCTTTCCAACGGAGATCACATCATAACCTGCATCCTTCAATGCATTAAGCGCAGTTTTTCCGTAAGGCTTCAGTGCATAATCATGGCGGTTGCTGGTACGTTTGAACTCACCTTTTTTCTTGCCAAGGTAAGGTCTTGCAATAACACGTCCGACTTTCCACTCATCCCTCATGGTGATATCACGAGCGATCTCACAGCAGCGATACAATTCATCCAGTCCGAAAGTCTCCTCATTTCCGCAGATCTGCAATACAGAATCAGCAGATGTGTAAACGATCATATGACCGGTAGCGATTTCTTCCTCAGCCAGTTCATCCAGGATCTCTGTTCCGCTGGAGCTCTTGTTTCCAATTACTTTATGTCCCGTTCTCTTCTCAAGCTCATCAATCAGCTCTTTTGGAAATCCGGTCTCTGTAAAAGTCTTAAACGGTTTTGTGATGTGAAGCCCCATCATTTCCCAGTGTCCTGTCATAGTATCTTTTCCGGTACTGGCTTCTTTTAAAAATGTATAATAACCCATTGGTCGCTCCACTGCTGCAACCTGTTTCAACGGATGAAGATTTGCAATTCCAAGCTTCTGAAGGTTTGGAATCGTAAATTCATCTACATTCTGGGAAATATGTCCCATAGTATCTGTTCCTTCATCCCCGTACTGGGCTGCGTCCGGCATTTCTCCTGCCCCAAAGGAGTCTATTACAATAGTAAATATTCTCTTATATTTCTTCATAATTTTTGTCTCCTTTCTGATGTCTTACTTATGGATCTTACATATTTACAACAACTTTTGTTACTAATTCCTTGAAGGATTTCGCTACGCGGTCTGCTGTTTCCTGCACTTCTTTATGGTTAAGCTCTTTTTGGGAAATTCCTGCTGCCATATTTGTGATGCAGGAAATTCCACAGATTTCCATTCCCATGTGCCGGGCAGCCATAGCTTCGCATGCGGTGCTCATTCCAACTGCATCTCCACCCCATCTCTGTGCAAGTCTTACTTCTGCAGGAGTCTCATAATTTGGTCCTGTAAACTGTACATAAACACCTTCCTGAAGTTTGATGTCACATTCTTTTGCACATTTGCGGATCACATCCTGAAGACGGCGGCTGTATACCTCACTCATATCCGGAAATCTGGTTCCCAGCTCATCCATGTTCGGTCCTATCAGAGGGCTTGGAACTCCCGTTGTAATGTGATCTGTGATCATCATGAAATCTCCCGGTTTATAGGAAGGATTAGCTCCTCCTGCTGCATTAGTGAGAAGGATTTTTTTCGCACCGAGCATTCCCATAAGACGCGTTGGAAGAACAACATCTGACATTGCGTATCCTTCATAATAATGAACACGTCCCTGCATGATTACAACCGGTGTTTTCTCCACATACCCAAACACAAAACGTCCCTTATGTCCTTTTACAGTAGAAACCGGAAATCCCTCGATGTCCGTATAGTCGATGGTCTGTTCAATCTGAATTCCATCTGCAAAATCTCCAAGTCCGGATCCAAGGATCAGTGCAACTTCTGGTTTGAAATCAATTTTCTTTCTTACGCTTTCCAGGCATGTCATTAATTTTTTATACATGATTACTTCTTCCTTTCTTTTGGGTGTTGTCATTATATTTATGCTTTTTTCATAAAGGCAATTCCTCTGCAATGGTCTTTCCAATGCCCTGAGCGCCTCCCGTCACAATCACTACTTTATTGTTAAACTCCATATAAAATCCTCCCCCAAAATCCGCTTTCTATTTCTGTTGCCACAACATTGTGTATTCTTTTTCACCAGTAGCATCATCGAATCCTTCGCATTGAATATCGAACCCTTCTCTTTGGTAAAAAGAGATGGCTCTGGCATTCTTCTGGTATACGTTTAATCGCAATCTAGCTTTTTTATTCTTGATATACTCTAATAAAAGTTTACCTATACCACATGACTGCATTTCATCAGAAACAAAAATACCTTCCATGTATTCGTTACTTAATCCGACAAACCCCTGAATCATTTCCATACACATAGACTTCCGCTTGTAACATCATTTCTTTCACTAATTCATAATTACTTGTCCAATATTGCTCAGGAATAAAATCATGCGCTTTTAAATTGGTTTTCAACCATATGTCAGCAACTCTATTAATATCTATGTTCTGCATCTTTCTGATCATAACGATTATCCTCCATCAGCTTTGATTTCTCTTTAACAAAGAAACTTTATCATCCAAATATCTAATCGATCTTTGAGCTACCACTGATTTATCTTCCATTTTTTACTCTTTCTGCAAATTATCAGATACATTTTACGGGGTTTCCCATGGAAACGTAGGTTCCTTTTTTACTCTTTTGGGTTTCTCTTTCGGCAATATTCTTTTCTTTTTCCCTTTATCAAGGAACGAATATCTGGCGCATTTTTTCTTTATAGGTGAAAAAAGATCATAATATTTACAATATAGCATTCCATTTTTATTTACAGAATGAAAACACTTTTTACAGTCACAATAAACTGCGGATATTAATCTTGTATTTTCAATTCTACTCATTGAGGTACCTGTTTTTTCACTTTTCATTTTCTATTCCTCTTTTTGGAATTTAATCCTTTGTTCTTCAACCAGTTTCACTTTATAATCATATCTCTTTTTGAAAATATCAGCTTGTTCATAGATCCATTCCATATCATCATACAATTTACTTCCAATATTATGCTCAAATTCTTTTTCAAGTTCTTCCTTACTCATCAGTCCATTGGCAATCAGAAGCGAAAAAAGAACATTTCTGACCATATTATAATACAAAATAATTGTTCCCGGAGCCTCTTTTGGCATTTGTCTCAAATACTTTGTAAGTGCATCATAAACCTTACAGCCGCGATTAATTGCAGAAATCTCCTCAATAATCTTATCTGGCTTGCCAAAATACCTCATTGCTTCCTGTATTCCTTCTATTGTATCTTTGTTCTTTTTCTTCGCACGAATCATTTGTTCATCTAATGATTCCTCAAAATTAGGATACGAAAACGGTCTATACTTGAAATCATCTTCCATCTCTCCCTGTTTTACAAAACAATATATCTCTTTTTCATTGTCCTGACGGCGATATAGAGCTTTGGAAACAATAAACTCTTTATCATCTTCTGATATATCCAGAAAATATTTTTCGTCAACACCAAAATACTTCGATAACTGGTTTAATCTTTTCTGAGAAATAGGCTTTACACCGTTTTCCCAGGCACTTACCTGCTGTCGACTTACATCCAAAATATCTGCCAACTCATTTAAAGATATATTGCATCTTGTTCTTATAAATTTTAATCCATTCATAAAATTGTATCCTTTCTTATCATAAGTTCATTGATAAGCGCTCTCAACACTATGAATTGTAACTTTGGTTGACAGCAGGTGTCAATCTGTAACCTTTTCTAAAATTTATCAAATTATCACAACCCCAAACATATCAACACTTTTTTTGAATTATCCTGTGTTTAACACACTTCCAGATAAAAAAGGTGGAGATATTGTTTGCATTTATATGTTGCCTACCATCATATTCATTTATAATGTTTCCTACAATTTCTGAAAAAAGCATTATAGATGTAACTTATTTACAAAACAATACGGATACCCTGATTGAGCACATGAGGATGAGAAGCTCATGTTCCCGTTCAAAATGTCATCGTAGTATTCAGATTTCATTTCTTCTCGGTCATTCCTCCGTAGAAACAACGATGGTATATCTTGATATAACTACGGAACAGGAAATGACAGCCTTAGCCACCCTCTAAGGTGAAAAAAATCAGAAAGTATCTACAAAAAGGAATTCTAAAAAAGATACACTTTCTGAACTGTGTGGCCTCAGGAAACCAAAGTCATAAAACAATATCTTCATCTTTCTTGACAGGATATACCTGAAATGAGGGGTATTCCCGAAAGGTAGAGATATGTTTTTAGTTGTGATAATTTGGCGATCCTAGAGTTATTATATCGAACATACGTTCTTGTATCAATATTATAATTTATTCCTTGTTTTCTTGTCATTCATGTCATACCTAATACTACCGGATTTTCGCCCTTCATAAAATTCAACTTTAAATCCATGCTTTTGATAATAATGTTCTGATCTATCAAAATGATCTGAATCTACAGACGATAAACTACCCGATATATATTTTGCTGGCGTCGTTTTACAGTATTTAAGGAAATATTCCATAAGGATTGATCCATTACCTATCTCTTTATCTTCTACCATAATATCATCTATATGAATATACTCAGCTTCTCCGTAAGGCTTCTCATAAGTAGCCATAATTCTAGGATGATTGCTACAGGCTTTATATTTGTCGTTGTATAGCATAATCCATATATCATTGCTATGTATCCACTGAACAACAAGAACCTCATCCCCCATTTTATTAGTTTCTACTCCAATAATCACATGATTAGGTTCACGAAACACTCTATGAACTGTATCAATCAGCTTCGTTTTCTTTTGAGCTTCATAGTTAATTTCCTTTACCTTACGTTCATATTCTTTTTGTATCGCAAGCAGCTCATTTTTATAAAATGTCGTTAGGATCCAGCTTTTTAATCTTCCCATATTTATTCTTTCTCCACTAATTCCCAACCGCGAACTCCTTTTGAAGTATCCAATGTATATTTTGGAACATTCATCACAACTTATCCAAACATCATGATCACGAAATCCAGGAATATTATCATGTTCTTCTATGATTTTTCCTTTCCCGCAAGGGCACTCATATTCGTATCTCTCCGTATCACCCTCTCCTGCACCATATCTCCTACTTCTAAGTTCTGATGCACGTCATACATTTTCAACGTAATGTTTTTCAATCCATTGAGTTTCTCAAGTGCTCTCGGTTCGCTGAAATTCAGATAATTGGTCGTAAGAATCTATCCTTTAATGCCCTTTTCCTCAAGCCCTTTTAACGTCTGCAGGAGCGGTGTCACACCACCCATCGTGATAAATGCAACACTGATCTGAAACTGATCACAGCGCAGCAATTCATCCTCCACAGATGAAATAACTTTCTTCCCATCTTCCGGATTATTCGACACAAATACTGGCTTATACGCCAGATTTGCTGCCACAGAACCATTTATATAAGCGGCATTTAAGCCGCTTTTCAATTCATTGATCACATTCGCATCCATTAATGTAGATCTCCCTCTCGTTTCGTGGTGAGCAAAACAAAATACTCTGCTTTATTATACCTTATGGGAGAAGGGTTGTCATTGAAATCTCCAGGAAGCAAGCGTGGCAAAGACACCCGAAAGTAACGATAGCAACAAAAAAACAGTTCCGGACATACTGAGGTTAATCAGTGTATCTGAACCTGTCTTTTCTATGGTCTTTCCAATGAATAGCTGGGCTGGCTTTTCCTTGGAATGGATTATTTAATTGTAAAAAATTCCCGTGAAATGATTTATAAAATAGGTAATTTTACAAAGTCTATTACTTGTTGTTAGTTCATAATTTATGTATAATAAAATTCATATAAGAAATACATGCTCAACATGCGGCCTGGAACATAAATAATCCGCAAGTTTAGCGATATACGAGGAGGAAATTCTCATGGGTAAACAATCCACCAGGGAAAACAAAACAATTTACCAGCTTTGCCGAGAAGCGGCAGGACTTACAAGAGCAGAGGCCAGTGAAAGAATGGATGCTGTCTCTGATTCAAAAATTAAAAAATTTGAATATGAAACACAAGAACCTACGCCTTATGATATCCTCCAGATGGCAGATGCCTATAAAAGACCAGATCTTTGCAATTACTATTGCTCTCACAAATGCGAAATCGGCTATCGTTATGTTCCAGAAGTAGAAATGACCGATCTGTCAAATATCATTTTGGAGACAATTGCCAGTTTAAATGAAATCAACCCTCTTACCGGTCGTCTAATCCAGATTGCCCGTGACGGTAAGATCAGCGATGATGAAATGAAAGATTTTGCTTATATCAGTAAAAAACTTGATGAAATTTCTTTAGCCATAGACTCTTTGAATCTTTGGGTAGATAAAACAGCCGGAGAACAAGGGCTCAATCTTGAACTCTTAAATGCCGAAAAAGAAAAATTAAAATAATCCATAACGCCACAAAAGGATTACGACTATAGAATAACACCAACCGCAGTCAGTGTCTTTAAAGTTGAATTAATCTATAGAAACTGCTATCATATTTTTATCAGAATTTTCCAAGTAAAGGAGGACATGAGTGGATCATGAACGTAATGCCAATTTCCGAAATCATCGAAAAAGTAACCATGATTTGCAAAAAAAATAACGTAAAACGCCTTGATTTATTCGGTTCCTTCGCCACAGGCACTGCAACCCCCACCAGTGATATTGATTTTGTAGTATACGGCTGTGATAATCTAATGCAGTTAGAAGATGATCTTCAGAAGATTGAAACGCTAAGGAAAATTGATATTTTTGACTTTGACAGTATAAAAAATGAGTATTTATTGGAGGATATAAAAAAATATGGAAAACAAATTTATTAACCGCTATAACACTTTCTGTAAAAGTCTCTCCAATCTTGCAAAAAGCAAAACAGCCGACCCCAAGACCGATTTTGTTCTCGAAGGAACTGTTCTCAATTTCAGTCTTACTTTCGACATCTCCTGGAAAGTTATGAAAGATATTCTGATCAAAAAAATGGGAATTCTTGATTTTGCAGTTGGCTCTCCACGCGAAACTCTGCAGCAGGCATTTACCAATGGTATTATTGATGATGACACCTGGCTGCAAATGCTGAAATCCAGAAATCATTTGTCTCATGATTACGATGGTACTTTCGCCGCAGAGAAATTTCAAGACATTATAAATATTTATTATCCTCTTTTTGAAAAATTCAAAAACGATGTTGCGAAATACTATAAACAGTAAATCAACACCAGTGAAACATTTTTCACATTTACCACTCTTCACATTTAATATCACTTATCTGCTCGATTGGAATAACCGTTTGATCCGTCATAATGATGGTATGCTCGTATTCGTCTATCTTTTTTACAATACCAGAGCACGTAACATAGGAGCCGCCTGCTTTTTTTGCATCGGGAATAAAATAAGTTATCGATACTTTCTGTTCTATACCGATATTATTTCTGATTATATTGATTTTTTCATTCAGCTGAGCAATCGCTTCCTCGCTCAGTTCCAATCTTTCATCGGTTAATCTTGCCGTTTCCTTTATCGCAGCATCATGTCCGGTCAGGGCTGCAAAAGGAGCAAATTGCGCTGCCCGATCCCGAAGTGGCATTTGCGGATGATTCTTAGAGACCGGATGCGGTAAATTAATGATATCGTCATAAGAATTATTTTTCATCCTCTTTCAACTCCTTTACGCCTTATGACCGCCAATCTGTTCATTTCTGTCCCTGGCGGTTGCACCTTCCTGAAGATTCATCCCCTTCAGTACAGCGTTTTTTCCAAATTTCTTTTTGATACTGAGCATTGCTTCCTGCATACGTTTTTCGCGATCCAGCGCAGCCTCTTCCTCTTCCTGCTTTTTCCTTTGCGCCTCATAATCCGTAAAAAGATCCAGCTGCTCATATACTTCTTCTTTCTTGACAGAACTTTCATCCACAAGCCTGTTCGCTGTGATATTGATTCTTCTGACAAGCAGGTTTCTGTCAACGATCCTGTCATATAACTCTATTACTGCATCCGTTATCATCTTGGTTGAGGAAGTCTGCCGTTTCAGATTAGTCGTTCCATGTGCATGTTTCGGAATTCTTCTTCCATAACGGTCGATCGTAACCTCTCCATGATACTGTTTTCTCCTGTCGGCATTGTTCAGATTCTCAATATCATAACCAACCGTCAACACGATCTGATCCGTTACAAGCTTCTTATCCACCAAATCCAAAACCATCTGGTCTGTCATCTCTTTAACGACTAATTTTGCTTTTTCAAAATCATAAGGGCAATGAAGTACCTGCCCGGAACAAACACTGTTCGTTTCCGGCTTATAAGCCTTGACCATTTCCATGGTACAGGGCTCATATCCCCAGGCATGGTCAATCAGCAGCTCTGCATTAACACCAAACGACCTATATAACAGGTCTTCATTATATAACTCATTTTCTTTTCCGATGGAACATCTGGCAATATCTCCCATTGTATAAAGCCCGTATTCTTCCAGCTTCTTTGCATATCCTTTTCCTACTCTCCAAAAATCAGTAAGTGGTCTGTGACCCCAGAGTTTCCTTCGGTATGACATTTCATCCAGTTCTGCAATTCGTACACCATCTTTATCTGCTTTAATGTGCTTCGCCACGATATCCATCGCAATCTTACACAGATACATATTCGTTCCGATTCCAGCAGTTGCCGTTATACCTGTCGTTTTCAGCACATCCTGTATCATGGTCATTGCAAGTTCTCTTGCTGTCATATTATAAGTATGCAGATAATCCGTTACATCCATAAATACTTCGTCGATCGAATACGGGAAAATATCTTCCGGCGCAATATATTTCAGATAAATACTGTAAATTCTGGTGCTGTATTCCAGATAGAGAGCCATCCGGGGAGGAGCAACAATATAATCAATCTCCAGTTCCGGATTGGTATCTAATTCTGTGCTGTCATCAGAGGCTCCGATAAAAGTTCTGTTCGGCACTTTCCACCTGCGGGCGCTGTTGGCTTCTTTTACTTTTTGAACAACCTCAAATAAACGAGCCCTTCCTGGTATCCCATAACACTTTAAAGCTGGAGATACCGCAAGACAAATTGTCTTTTCTGTTCTGCTTTTATCTGCAACCACAAGATTGGTTGTCAAAGGATCCCTATTTCGTTCTTTACATTCCACAGACGCATAGAATGACTTAAGATCGATTGCAATATAGGTTCTTTCCTTTTCCATCATTCTACACCTCACGATTCTCCTGTGTTCTGTTTCTAATTCTTATTTATCCTGCCCGAAAAACTTTCTCATCATAACAATCCGCTCAAGGATTTCCTGCCTGAATTTTTCAACATCATTCGTCCGTTTGCGCACACCAGCTGCTGCAGCATCTCCACCTCCGCCAAATGTCTGCAGGAGTTCATTTACATTGATCCATTTTCCATCAGACCGGAAGGAACAACGCCAGCGATTTTCTTCTTCCTCATACATGGTAAAACATCCTGTTTCTTACTTCCACGCTTTCCAGATATCCGGCTGATATCCAAGAGTGGATTGTTTTCCATTACGAACTACGGGTGTCTTAATCACCTGCGGGTTTTCCAACACCTTCTTAAGTTTATCTTCCTCTGCAATGTACTTAATGAGCGCAAGCAGATCCTTATCCTTGCCCTCCCAGTTGATCATATTTTCCAGTCCACCATTTGCCTGGGCAACCGAATTGAATTCACCCTTACTCATGCCTTTTTCTTTCATATCAATAAACTGAAACTTGATCCCACGTTCCTTAAAGAAACGTTCTGCTTTCTTTGTATCATTGCACTTCTTTGTTCCAAAAATCTGTACGTTCAAATCAATTCTCCTTATCCATTGCCATATGTATCATTTTCTCAAAGGATTCTCTAAAATGCTCATCATCCTCCGATGTTCGTTTTCGTGGGCCTCTTAAGTGCTTCTTTCCGGATGCCCTTCGTGCTTTCTTATTCAGATGCCGCTCCATAAGCATCTGGTCAATATTTTCATTGGTATACCATTTCCCAGATTGATGAATCGCATACGCATTTTTTCCAAGTGCCATTGCCGCAACTCCATAATCCTGTGATACAACAATATCGCCCCTATGACAAATGCTGATCAGTTTATAATCCACGGCATCTGCTCCGGCTCCAACTACGATCACTTCACTGTAATCAGAAGATAACACATGATTGGTATCACACAACAACGTTACCGGAATACTGTGCTCTTTTGCAACTTTTTCAACAATACCGACTACCGGACAGGCATCTGCATCAACAAAAATCTGCATATCTTCTCCTTTAATTACACATAAATGGCGTACGAACCTCGATGAGATTACCACTCGGATCATACAGCCTTACAAGCTTCTGCCCACCTGCAAGTTCTGTTAGTTCAGTGGCATATCGGACGAAATACTTACCGGATTCATATTTTACAAGCAATCCATCTATATCAAAATCCTCGAAATACAGTTCCATCATGTTATTGAATGGCGTAGAAGTTTCATTCAATGTTTTCCCCCATACGTCGGCATCCTGCAAAACAAGTCCCTCCGATAAGATCACATTGCCTTCATTCTTAAGAATCACTTGCAGTCCAAATAAGTCCCTATAAAACTCTATGGATTTTTCTATATCATCCACCACGATCAGTACGTTTTTCAGCATATCCGTCACCTCACAATCCGCTTTGAGTCAAGCGAATATTCGCAATCCGCATGCGGTTAAATAATCTTTCCAGACAAATGATCAATTTCATGCTGGCAGATCTGTGCTGTCCATCCTGACAATTTCTGGCGCTGTTTTTTCCATTTGAAGTCATAATACTCTACTTCTATTTCCTGGTACCTGGTCGTCTTGCGAACACCATCCAGCGACAGACAGCCTTCTTCTGTCTCATACATGTCACGTTTTGAAACAATCACCGGATTGAACATCACAACATTTATGAATCCCATATTCACAATGATGATATTCTTCTTTACACCAATCATGTTCGCCGCCATACCAACACAACGTTCTCTGTTCGCCTGCAGCGTATCCTGCAGATCCTTTCCAACCTGGATGTCAGCTTTCGTGGCCGGTTCAGATGGCTGGCCTAAGAAGAAAACATCTCTTACTATTTGTTTTACCATTTACTTTCTCCTGTACTCTAATTCTTATCTATCTTGACCAGAAATCTTTCTCGTCATAACAATTCGCTCAAATATTTCCTGTTCCTCTTTCATTGTTCCAATATTTTATTATCTAACACCACTTTACAACTTTTTCATAAAAAAATATCGTACAGGACTTTCTGATGTATAATGAATTTGACCCAAAACATTACAAAGGAAAGTGACCTTGTACGACAAAAACATTATACAACGAAAAAACACTGATTGATAGACTTCATCAATATTTTTTGATTTATTTTGAAACTTTTTCTGTTCCGACAGCAGATACCTTATTTCTGCTGATATTATCTATACTGACCTTGTGTTATAACCTTTCATCTGCCAGTCCTCCTTGGATTTTTCTTCTTTTTTGATGTTATCATCTTACAATAAATGGCTGTGCGAAAATCCCGACAACCAACTGGTTCTATGGCGGAGATAATTGGGCTCTATGGCAGATTAAACGCTGATTAAAGGCCTTTAATTGCCAACTAAACTACAAAGAATTCCAAAATCATGTTGCAGATTTGGAGGCTTCCATTCATGCCACCGATAATAAGATTCAGCAAACGAGACTGGCAATTCAAAATCAACAAGTAATTCAGAAACACTGTGAAGTCTATCGGGCCTGTCGTGACATCATACGTGCTCAGAATTTGGTATTCACAAACTTCCGTCGGCTGAAAAACTGTAGCGCCAACAGATGGAACTGGAAGAAGAACTGTCCTCAGCAAAAAAAGAAAAGCAGGATCTCCAGAAGCAACAGAATACCCTGCATATAATTGAAAAAAATTTTGATGCTATGATCCGCAAAGCTGGTATCAAGGTTCCGGAGAAAGCACCTTCACCAAGAATCTTGAGCTCTTAAATGCCAAAAAAGAAAAATTAAAATAAGCCATAACGCGACGAAAGGCAATGAACCATTTCTGACTCATTGCCTTTTCCTTTACATACGCTGTAATTGATTGACTATACTTTCTGTTCTTCGAATTGCTTCTTCTACCCGTCTTTGTGCATTATTGATTCGATCCTGGACCACCCAGTCCACAACAAATCCATCAAAAAAATAATCCGCAAAAGAAAGAAAATCTCCAGTATCGATATTCAAGTTACATACCATATTTACATCATTTAATTCTCTACTGAAATTACGAAGATCATACTTTGCCTGTTCCATATTCCGTTTGGCCTGATCAATTCTAGAATGTTTTAGCATCGTAGTGAAAAAACCACCGCCAAACATATCTACCAGTCCCCAGTTCTTTGCACTGTTTAAATTTTCTTTTGCTGCCTGAAGACTGTTCAAAGCTCTACGTCCAGCTTCAATTGCTTCTCTTTTTTCTTTTTCAATATCATATCCCATACGTTTTCTCCTCCTGATCGATTATGAATGTGACGTCACCAATGCTATAATGCCACCGACAATCAACAATGGAAAAGCAATGTACATCAGTCCACCTACAACCATACCAATCAATATCACCGGGAAGAAAATAACTGTGCAAAGTAATTTCATAATTCCCCAGGATGCTCTTAACCCAAAAACAAAAAATTTTCCAACAAACCAAATCATACAAATTGCAAATAATAACGATAACATTTTTTACTCCTTCTGAAACTCATTCTGATATGTGTCTTTCATTTTTTCTGTTCTTTTTCTGCTAAATATTCAGATGTGTTCTTTATGCCAAGCTTATTACTGAATGCCGGATTTTTCTCCATCTTTTCTATTATCCGGATTAATCGAATTCTCTGTGCCACTTCCATCTGATCACCCCATTTATATTCTGTTTTTTTGTTGATATTGTCACTATAACAAATTTATTTTTCATAATACACAGCCACCATGAAGAATTGCATCTTTATATTTCTCGAATTTTGAGAATTCTGTCTTTATATTTCTCTGCACGAATTGTTTCCTATCTATGCTGCCTCTTTTATAATAAGCATATCCGAGCAACATCATAAATTATTATTAAAAGGGAGATTATGCTATGCGAATTGAAAACTTGCAAAATGAAAACAGAAAATATGCGAAAAGTATCGAAAACTTCCACGTGCTTGAATATGTGCAGGATGCCAGCGTTTCACCTATGAATGCAATGAATGAGTATTTCATGAGTAAAATGCATGTCAGAAGAAGACAGGTTGTTATTGATATTGATAAAGACCATTCAGCTGTTATCCAGGCTGGTGCCATGCAATGGATGGGTGGTAATGTACAAGCCACATCTGGTGTAAAAGGTATCGGAGATTTCCTTGGAAAGGCATTCAAGGGTGCGGTTACAAAAGAAACCGCAGTTAAACCGGAATATGTTGGTGAAGGCTGTCTGGTATTAGAACCGACATACAAATATATTATCCTTACAGACATTGGCAAATGGGGACCAGCCGGAATGACAATTGAAGATGGCATGTTCCTGGCTTGTGATGCAAATGTAAAAAGTAAAGTTGTAGCCAGAAAGAACCTTTCATCAGCAGTATTAGGTAGCGAAGGTCTGTTTAATCTGAGTTTGCAGGGAAATGGTGTAGCTGCACTGGAGTCTAATGTTCCCGAAGATGAATTGATTGAAGTCATATTGGAAAATGATGAACTGAAAATTGATGGAAACCTTGCTGTATGCTGGTCATCAAATCTTGAATTTACCGTAGAAAGATCTACAAAAACACTTGTCGGATCTGCAGTTAGCGGAGAGGGTCTGGTAAATGTTTATCGTGGAACAGGACGGGTACTGATGTGTCCGGTCGCACCGACAACTTCCTTGTTTGAGTCCACTAACACCATGGCAGCTAAAGCTGCTGCTAAATCCAGCAATACATTTGGAAAATAAGTGTAAAATACATTCTCTTATAACCAACAAACGCCGATATAGGATTATAAAAATCCTGCATCGGCGTTATTAATTGTGATCATTTTATTTTCTTTATTCAGATGAACTGCTTATCATCAATGCAAATTTTTAATTCTTTTCAATTCCATCTGGCATATGATCTTTCTCAGTTATTTTTCGAATGACCCGGCATGGATTTCCAACTGCCAAACTATACGGCGGAATATCTTTTGTTACAACACTCCCTGCACCAATTACACACCCTTCTCCTATGGTGACACCACCGCAAACAACCACATTGGATGCCAGCCAGCAATTATCCTTTATAGTTATTGGCTTCGCATATTCAAGATTATAGAAACTTCCATCTTCTCTTTTCCTAATATTGCGTTCTTCAGGTAATAATGGATGCATAGGAGTTGCCAATGTAACATTTGGACCAATCATCACATTATCGCCTATATGTATTTCACATACATCTAAACATGTAAAGTTAAAATTAGCAGAGCTGAATCTTCCAAAGAACGTATTACATCCGTAATCAAAATAAACAGGCGCCTGTAAATAGGGGAGTTCCTCTGTTGCTGGCAATAATTCCCTCAATATCTGTGCTTGTTCTTCTTGATCATCTTCATCCGTCGAATTGTATTTTCTTGCTAATTTACGTGCATTCACACGTAATTGCTCCAATTCTTTATCCGTTGGATCGTACAACTCTCCACTTAGCATTTTTTCTCTTTCAGTCATTTCCGATAACCTCCAAATTCAAAGTTATAAATATCAGTTTCCCCACTCTCTCATGGTCTGCAATATTTTATCTAATGCTTTTGCACTTTCCGTCATCAAATACGGACATAGCCATAACCATATCATCTACTTTTAGATCACCGGAAAAAATATCCATCGCAGAAGGTATCTGTTTAAAATTAATTTCAACAATTTCTTCATAGTTCTCTTCTGCAAATCTTTCAACTATATATGTTTTTCCTGTTTGTCTGGCTCCCTGAATTACAAGACATTTTTTATTTTTTGAATCTACCCATTTTTTATGTAATGCGTCACTTTTCTTTTTAACATAAAACATCTCATGTTACCAAATAATATTTTTATCAAGAACAACTTTGTAACATTTTTAATTACTATATTTCCTTTATCATCAAAATTTTAGAATATTATATCATTGATCAATATATATTAAAAGATTTTTTCCATTTCATACAATCTCTTCTGAAGCTCCGGTTCAAAGAAATTCCACATTCCTTCATTAAAGCTTATGAAAGGCTTCTCCATATCTTCAGTTGTGAAAATCAGGGCATTTTCGTTACTTTTCTTAACCGCACAGTCTGTGAAATTTTTAAATTCCTTATCAGTGACCGGCTGCTGCATATGCTTAACATCAAACAATACTTCTGTGTCAACCAGACTGTTTCCTGTTCAGGTTTTATTTGAACTCCAATATTAATATTACCATCCGTGAATAATATTATTTCATTTTTCATCAATAAGACCTTACACATTCTACCCTATCACACTCGCACCAAATGGCATGAAAGAGAGTCTTGCCATCTTGAAGAACTGCTTTCCAAATGGAATTCCAACTATCGTAATGCACCAAATACAACCCACTATCAGGTTTCCAAGTGCCATTTCCCATCCAAAAAATATAATCCATATAAGATTTACCAGAAATGAAAACATGCCATTTCCATACACGATTTCTTTTCCAAACGGCCAAAATGCCAAGGTTGCAAATTTAAAACATTGCAGACCTACCGGAATTCCAATAATTGTAATACACCATATGCAACCTGCAAAAATCCATGCCAGTCCGCCCAGTAATCCTCCAAATATAAACCAAAGGATATTACCTATAGTTCTCATGACAACATCTCCTCCTCATCCAATGTCTAATATTCTTTTGCAATTTCCTCTGTTATCTCATATATCTCTTTGAATTTTTCTAAGTCCTCTGGAGATCTGATCAGCATGATTTCTTCGATTTTTCCGGTCCGTATGTCTTTGAATCCTGCTACTTCTTCTCCGGTACAAATGCTTGCACGAATAACTGGTTTCATATGTTCTCGGTCATATGTTTTTTTCACGATTTTCTTTTTAAATAATCCCATGCTACCTCCCCATCTCCGAATATCTTCGACAACACGATCAACTATCTAATTCCTAGAACATTTTTCTGCATCAATCGCAAGTACAAACATCAACGCATCCAATGCATTTCCTGGATCCTGCACATCAATAACATATATATCAGTCATATGAAACAGTTCTTTATTGACCCGTGCGATTGAATAACCGCTTCGATCAAGAATGCTATAGTCCCATTCCATAATAGTTCCATCAATATGCCATCCATTGTAATCAATATTATAATGTGGCGTCAGGAATGAGAATTCTTTGCTCAGGCATCCGATATAACTGCCGTTTTTATAAATTTCAAATTTAGGAAGAAAAGTAAGTACTTTCTGAACAACCATTCCTACTTCATTTCCATAGGCATCATAAATTACAAGTTTATGTCCCCAGGACAACTGACCTTTTACTACATAAACAGTGTTGCCTGCTTCATCATAGATATCATAGCTGTCAAACCATGAAAACAGCCTTTGTTTAAACAATAACTTCATAACTTTTCACCGCTCTCTCCAACAGATATAATTGGTTCTTTATAAGTATCATAATACCATGCCGGAACACCTTAAAAAATATGTAAATCGAAGAATTAACTCATCTTATTTCACGGATTATGATAAAACACATATTACCAGCTATAAATCTCTACTTGTTCACAAAAAGATATAAAAAAGACCATCTACTGCTTGTTTACGGTAAATGATCTTTTCATTGCAATATTTAATTAAATATCATACTGAGCCGATTGTTCACGTATCAATTTACATGTTTCTCATTGTATTGCTCGCCCTATTATAAATACAATTTATTTTCCTTCCTACCGGAACAAACCTTTTTCATTTTCAGTCCAGCGATAAAACTGACAAGCTTACTGTAATTTCTTGCTTTCTTCGGACAGACTGCTACACAGTGCATACAAGAAATACACTTATCCTTATCGGTCATCTTCGGATTGTCCAACGGAATGGCACCTGCCGGGCATTCTTTTGCGCACAGACCGCAGGAAGTGCATTTTCCATTTGCAACAGGTTTGAATGGAACACCACCATATTCTCGATATGGTCTGTTTCCCGGAAATGCAGGTATCCTTTGTGCTTCGCTGTTTTGCATAATCTTTGCGGCAAATTCCAGCAATTCCTTTTCATCCTGCCGATCCGGGCGTCCGGTTCCAAATTGGTGCATCAGGGAATGCTCTGCGACTGCCTCCATTCCTGCGATACATACAAATCCTGATGCCTCCAGAACATCCTGTAGTTCCAATAGCGTATCATCAATCATACGGTTTCCAAATACTGCCACAAGAATTGCTTTCGTACCATCTGCCTTTACTTTGCAGAACATATCCGTTACAACTGCTGGAATGCGTCCACCGTAAGACGGTACAGCAACCAAACATAGGTCCTTTTTTTCAAATTTCACCTTCATGAGTTTATCTGATTCTTTAATTAGGTCGATTTCTTCAGCATCCAGCTTCGTCCCTTTCGCAACAATATCTGCTACTTTCTCTGTACCCCCTGTCGGGCTGAAAAATATGTTATAAAATCTCATAATGATCCTCCTACTGATTCCGATTTGTTTATTGCCCTTTTATAACGGTTGACCAATTGTTTTCAATCGTCTTTATATATTTGAAAGGAATTCTTCTATCAAACTATTTATCATCTCCGGTTTATCTGTATTAGAATTATGACCGGCCCCTTCAATCCACTTTAAAGGAATTTTCGTTTTTCGATGCCATTCTCTGTTATACCTTATGCATGAACCGGCATGATCCTTTGTACCACATATCAACAGGGAAGGACATTTGATTTCATATGGCAGATTCTTTTCCATTGCCTCTGCCAGAATACGAAATCCATGCCCGGCAATTTGGGCATAACGATGCTGATCACCATCATAGACCAGCATCATTTCCTTCATCAGATTTCTGCCATAATCAGAAGTTGCAACTCCCTCAGTTCCGGATTTCAAAAGCAACTTCCATGGGTAATGTGCATATACTGGTTCCATTCTTTTCAGAAGCCAGATCTCCACTGCTGTCACATAGTTTCTCTGGAGCGGTGCTGAATCAATGGAAATAAAACCTGCCAGCCGGTCAGGATACAATTGTGCATAAGCCTGTCCCACATATCCTCCCATTGATTGACCTATTATAATTGGTTTTATGATTTCTTCTTTTTCAAGAATCACATTCAGCCATTTTGCCTTATCAAACAGATCAAAGTCAAAGCGGAACGGCCAGGAAGAGGCATGAGCCGGTGCATCCCATACAATAATATTATATTTTCCATCGAAGTACTCAACCTGTTTATCAAATAATCTATGGTCAGCAGTCAGCCCTGGTAAAAATACAAGCGTCGTTGTATCCAAACTCAGATTATTTGACCAATAGTGAATTGTTCCGCAAGGAGTTTGATATGTACTTTCCTTCAACAAATCCACCTCCGCAATTTTCATTTTTCTCAGTTACACAAACTGAAAAACTTTAACTATTTTCATATTGTTTTTTTATATCAAATACGGTCTGCTACATCTCATCCGGCATTTGACCATCGTGGGCTTTCCATTGACACTCCATCAATTTCATATCTGTAAATACCGCTTTAAACGATGAATCTTCCGGACTGCATGCATAAATTCCAAATTTGATTTTTCCTGCACCAGCCCACATATGACAAATCCTCATTTGCTTAAACCGTATTCCATCCTCAGAACATTCAATGCAATAATCATCTTCACGTCTACTGAGACGATACCACATAGATTTAATCTCTGCATCAATTTCCGTAGTTGCCCAATCTGAATATCCATTGTTTGTCACAACACTTCCCAGGTGCTGAAAATAGTCATTCTCATATTCTATAGAACCTTTCAACCAATTCTCACTGTCAAGATACATAACCACACCGCACTGATCAAAGCGATGATGGCTTTCCTTAAAATCAGTTTTCACTATAAATGAAAAAAATTTTTCCTCTGTTTCTATCTGCAGAACCGGAGCATTATCATTGCGGAAATGATAGTAAGTTCTTTGCCACAAATCAGTTCCAGGCTGTGTAATAATCTCAATTTTGTCATCTGTCAGCGTGTAATCATCAGGTTCTCTCGTCCACTTAAAATCTTTTATATTCATCTCATTATCCCTCCAACTTCCGATTTCACGACATCATTTCTAATACAGATTTTACCGTACTTTTTAATCTCAGTCCATCCTTTATACCCAGGCGATAGAAAAACTCTTCTGTCTCTGCTCCGCTGGCAAATATTTCATCACAATACTTCGTAAGCACTTCCTCTTGTTCCGGAGACAGTGTTTCCAAAAGCTTCTGGTATTCCTTCTCTATATTTTCATTAAATGGCTGTGTATCTTGATTTGATTTCCATTCAGAATATGCTTTGCTCATACGATTGGAGATCATCTTATCAACAGACTCCTCTACGTCTTTTGACATCTTTGAGGGAGACTCTTGCTTTTGAACTTTTTCGTTCTTCGCTTTTTCAAGTGTTGACTCGTCAATATAGTGAATAATTTCTCTCAGATTTGCCTTCATAGATTGCAGGTATCCTCTCATCAGCACTGCCAGTTTCTCACTTCTGACTCCAATGCCAGGACAAATGCTCCTGCAGCCAATACACCTACCAACATGAATTCAGCGATTCCCAGGATAATATAATTCATGTACTGCGTGCAGTACCAAATGATGGTGCACACAAAGTCAGCCTCATTGATGCGCCTTCCACCGGACTTTGCTTCCGCAGTTTCCTTCACTATCCCTTCTCTGGAATCTGTTTCCACAAGTCCCTTTCGGGTCATCCTTTTGACCGCATGTCTTTTCGCCTTAAATTCCTCCAATCGCTTTCACCTCCTTTCTCCCCAAATGGATAAAAAATAAGGCCATCTATCGTGGATAACGGTAGACGACCTCAAGTTATATACTTCTTTATGATGTTATTACTTTGTATTTGTGTTTTAATGCTTTTGACAGTGCAACATTTGTAAATGGAACAATCTGATCATTTTGCAAGCGGCCAAGGACAATACCCGGATCTCTGTCAATTCTTTCAGCAAATCTGCGGATAGCATTTTCGCTAAACTCATTCATTCTAACGAAAGCCTCATATTCTCCCGGAGGGATCAATTTGTCTTCCGCATATTTATCTGCTGCATCCTCCTGTCCAGCGTGCTCATTTTCAAACGTAATTCCATAATCACCATTAATAATATGGCCAATCTCATGGAACAGAGTAAACCAAAATGTATCTGAATAGAAACGTCTGTCATTCACCATCAGCATTACATTCTGCCCAATCTTCTTGGTTGCACCATTTATTCCTGAACCCGGAAGATTTGGAAGTATTACGAATATTACTCCCGCATCTTCAAAGGCCTTCCTAATCAGTGGATAAAAATCACCATGCTGTGTTGTTAATGTCAATGCATAATCAACAGCTTTTTCAAACTTCTTTTTGTCAAACTTAGGTGCTTCTATCTTCAGTGCCTGATTAATTGCGATCTGAACCATTGCATTTGCTCTGGCAGTATTAGCCTCTTTCATATCCTCAGATGCACTTCGGAAACTAACTGCCATATTTTGCTTTGTAAAAACAGATAATGATGCAACATTTAAAAATTCACGTAGGCACTTAATCTGCTCATTTGTTTTTCTCGGAAGATCAGGCAATCCAAAATTCTCTCTGAAATATGTGTACTGAAAGTACTTGAAAATTCTTCTTTCCTGCTCTAATTCCTTGGATGATTCAAACTCAGCAATCAAAGCGTCATAGCTCTTCTGAAGATTCAGCCAGTAGTCAACACTAGTCCCTAACATTCGAGATAATTTCATGGCTATATCGATTGATAAGCTTTGCTCCCCACGTACCAGAATGCTTAAATTCTTTGGCGTGGTATCCAATCGTTTTGCAAAATCTTTCTGAGAAAGTCCACTTTCTTCAATGATTTCTTTGATATAGTATCCAGGATGAAAAGCAATCTTATCATTATATTCAATATAATTACTCATAATGGTTACTTACCTCCTTTACTTCAACAATTCTAACCACACCAGCAATTTCATCAATATTACAAGGATCATAAGGTTCTTCATTCTCATCTAATGGCTGAATAATAATACGCCATGGATCTCTTCTCGTTTTTACATCTATAGCAAAAAATCCATCCATATTGCCACTCAACTTATGAAAATGAAACGTCGGCATCATTACTATATCCTTAATTACACTCGCCTGCAGCATAGCATTTATTCGGGCAAATAGGCTGGTTGCTAATGCAGCATTCCCGCCAAACAATTTTTTTGCAGTTTTTAAATCGGTACATTGTTTCTGAACTTTACTGTTATTGTATAGTAGCTGCACGTTTGCCCTCCTTTTTAAATTACCCGTCGGGTAATCTAAATATACCATCAGGAGAGGCTCTAGTCAATAATCCACACACTCCAAAGATCTCGGAGTACGTGGATGTGCAGAAAATCTTGGCATCGGATACAGCACATTAACAAAATGGCTGAAAGACTTCCGGGAATCAGGTGATATTCCTGTTCGTGGTTCTGGTAATTATGCATCTGATGAGCAGAAGGAAATTGCCCGTCTCAGACGTGAATTACGTGATGCCCAAGATAAAAAAAGCAATCAACATTCTGGAAAAATGACGGAAGCCATTTATCTTGAAGTGTCTGAGAAGACGGAAGCTGCCAAAAAGGCTGGACGCCGGGTTTCCGTCTCCGGAATGTTGAAATTTTTAGGTGTCTCTCGCTCAGGATATCTTGCATGGCTCCACCACGTACCTTCTGATACAGAAAAACGTCGTAAAGCTGTAAAAGCAAAAATACAGGATGTTTATGATGATTCCAAGGCTCCTTCTTAAAATATATAGATTTCACAAATCCCTATCGATATACATTCTTCTGTCATAGATGTATAAAGATTTTGCACAGTTCGTTTTTTTCATAAAACTTATTCTGTTTTTCAACTTCTATGATATAATGCTTTATTATAATAATTCCCATGGACAAAATGAGGTGAACCAAGTGAAAAAGAAAACACTTGTGCCCCTTATCACTTTTTTACTGGGCATATGCCTTATTAGTTTGATTGTATACAAAACAGACACCCACGAAAAAGAGCAGAGACACATAACAGCACAATTAAACGTAGCCACCTATGGCGAACAAATAAAGAATGAAATTACAAATGGAATTGAAATCACAGATACCTTGAAGCAAATCTTAATAAGTGAAGATGGCGAAATCCGTCAGTTTGAAACAATTGCAGGAAATCTTATGTCTGATTCTATTGAAAGTGTACAGCTCGCTCCTAATGGTGTTGTTACAGATATTTATCCGGCTAATGAAAATGAGGCAGGTAAGATTGATTTGATCCATGATAAAGACCGCGGAAAAATTTCCTGTTACGCAAGAGACAACCATACAATCATTACGCAGGGCCCCTTCAAATTAAAACAGGGAGGATATGGAATTGCAGTCCGCAATCCCATATACCTGAAAGATAAAAACGGACATGAGTATTTCTGGGGATTTACTATTGTTATCCTGCATGTTCCGGATATTTTTTCAGATTCAATCAGTGCACTTTCAAATTTTGGATACGAATACAAAATTTCAAAAACAGACGCTCCATGGAGTGATACTTATAAAGTGGTTTATCAATCAGATGGGCAAATAAATCGTCCTGTTTCTTATACATTTACAATAGGAGACGAAAACTGGAAATTTGAAGTAACTCCTAAAAGTGGATGGAGAAATGCCACATTACTGATAATCATCATCGGAATTTTTCTTACAATAAGCCTTCTCCTGTCAGTTCTTACCAGAGTATGGTTAGTAGCAAAAGAACATAAGAAAAAGTTTCAGATACTGGCGCGCACAGATTCTCTTACAAATATTTATAACCGCTATGGATTTGATGAATTTGCAGAAAAAATGATTCAAAAAAATCCAAAAACACATTTTGTGGCTGCGCTCCTTGATATCGATGATTTCAAGTTTATTAATGATATCTATGGACATAATTACGGAGACAGGGCACTAAAGAATCTTGCAGACAGCATGAAGACTTTTTTCCCATCCGATGCATTACTTGGAAGAAATGGTGGTGACGAATTCTGCATTCTTTTACCAAATTGTACCTTTGCAGAAGCAGATATACAGCTACAGAAATTCACCAAACTTCCTAAATCATTCTCATACCATGGTAAGGAACATGCATTTTATATTTCTCTAGGATATGCAGAATATCCAACATTTGCATCCAATCGTTCACAACTCATGCGCTGCGCAGATGCCGCTCTTTATGAAATAAAGCTTCATGGAAAAAATGGATGTATGGTCTACAGAGAAGGACTTCGGTCAGGTGCCCGCAAACAACTTGGATTCGCATTCAAGGATATCTCTGAACATCTTCCAGGTGCATTCATCATATACAGAGCTGACAAAAAAGATGATGAACTAATTTTTGCAAATGATGAATTTCTTCATATGTCCGGATATAAAGATATAGATGAACTGTTCAGACTTACTGAGAAAAGTTTTCGCAACTTGATTCGTGAAGATGAACAGCAACAGATAGAATCAAGTATCTGGGAACAGATTGACAACGGCAATGAAAATGACTATACTCACTTTCATCTTCGAAAAGCTGACGGAACTTATTTTTCTGTTCTTGATCATGGAAGAATTGTAGAGAGCCCGCAATACGGGAAAGTATTTTATGTATTGTTCATGGATTGGGAAGATATGCATATTCGTTACAATGATAAATTCGCAAGATAAAATATTGCAAAAAACAGAGCGTATGATCTATTTTCATATAATGTTTATGTCGGCAAGCTCTATCAAAAAGAAATCGACTTTGTTGCTCAGAGAAGCAACGAGAAGTTTTATATTCAGATCAGCGACAACATTTCCGGGCAGGAAACATTTGAGAGAGAATGCTTTCCTCGGCTTCAGATTCGAGATGCTTATCCGAAAATGATTATTGCTAGAACCAAACATCCCCCATATAACTATGAAGGAATCGTAATTCACGATATAGCCGATTGGTTACTACAAGAATAAGCAAGGCGAAATATCTCCAGCATTCTCTTTTGAAATGATGGAGATATTTTTATTATGACGGAGATTGCAGATGAATTCAGACAAAGCATCCTACGAAAAGAGTTTTATATGGATGTACTGAACTGTGATCCGATGTCTTTTGACAAGAAATGCGAACTGACTATTTGGTGGCTACACCCCCAAGCCCCTGTAGAATAAATAACGCCAGTACTGGATATCAAAAATCCCGCACCGGCGTTATTTATTAAAATATTTTGTTTTTTAATCTTCAACACTCTCTACTGAAACTTCTTTTTTCTTCCTACTTTTACCAGAAATCATCTTGTGTCCTGTATAAATAGCCATAATCATGCAAAGCAAAGAACTTGCTGCAAAGTACTTATGGCCTTCTTTTGATCCCTTATAACCTGTATAAAAAGTTCCAAGCATTGTAATCAGTGCACCGATAGACCAATATTTATGTGATTTCATTCAGATACCTCCTGCCGTTTTTCTTAATCATATACCTTTTAAAAGATATATACAAACTGGAAGTTAGCGATTTCTTTTTCCGGTATTCTCTGTCCCACGGATTTCCTCATGATAGAAATAATCTACGATCACCGGATGTCCCTGCGGGACTCTGCCATAAGGCATTTCATTATCCACAAAGGCACAATCATACTTCTTAGCCATTTTCTCAGCTTTTACTTCAAGTGCTTCAAAGTAGCTGCGGTTATGCTTGTTATAGATCTCGTCGTAAAGTGGTACAAGATCAGGATATTTTCCGGCGATATAATTCATAATTGTCTTTTTGAAACCGCCTCGAAGATTGAGATTTTCGAGCCAGAACAGATCGCACTGATCCTTTACCCGCTCAAAGATTGCTTCAAAATCCGTGATACCGGGAAATACCGGGGATACGAAACAGACTGTACGGATACCTGCCTCATATACCTGCTTCATAGCAGCGATACGGTGCTCAATGCTCGAAGCAGAGTCCATATCGTTCTTGAAATTTTCATCTAGTGTGTTGATCGACCATGAAACGGTTACACGTCCAAGCTTCTTCAGTAAATCAATATCTCGTACCACAAGATCCGACTTTGTGCAGATCAGAATATCTGCGTCACTGCCGATCAGCTGCTCCAGAAGTTTTCTGGTATTCCCGAATTGCTCCTCCTGTGGATTGTAGCCATCTGTCACAGAACCGATGACCACCCGCTGTCCGGCATATTTCTTCGGATTTTTAATTTCCGTCCAATGCTTCACATCAAGGAAAGTGCCCCATTCCTCCTTGTGCCCGGTAAAGCGCTTCATAAAAGAAGCATAGCAATACTTGCAGGCATGTGTACAGCCCACATAGGGATTGACCGAGTAACCGCCTACCGGCAGACTAGACTTAGTCATGATGTTCTTTGTTTCCACCTCACGAATGAGGATTCCATTTATTACTTCTTCCATGATTTCTGTACCTCTAACACTTTATTAAATTCTTCCGGCATTTCCTGAATCATATTTTCATCCCCTATGATAGGGACAAGGTCTTCCTTCATAAACACCGGAATGCCGAGCTTATGTGCCTGGTCCGCCAGAGACCATGCCCATTCCGGCTCCGTATGAATCTTCCTGCTCTGAGCTCCGGTCATGGTGCCCACAACGATCCAATTGATTCCGGAAAGGTCAACTGTGCCGGGATCGTCGAATAACGGCTCAAAGGTAACATGGTAATGTTTTGCTCTGACGTTTTTCCGAAGGGCGTCGATACGCCACAGTTCTGCTTTCCTCGTCACCGTAACGCCAAACCATGCGTTTTCCAAATCGGTATCAAAATCCAGCAAATCAGGTCGCTTGGTAAGGAACAGGAACTGATGCTGTGGATTTTCACGGATCTTTGCAAATACCTCGTCTCTCCATTCCGGCTTCCATCCGGAGAGATCGCTCATCCCGGTAAGAAGAAAGTTCTGCGGACGTTTCTTTTCCATCATCTTGAGCTTACCCGGAAAGAATTCAGGGTCAGCGAAGTCATCAATCATATGCCAGCGTTTCACGTTGTTGCAGGCATAGCAATATGTACACCCCACTGTGCAGCCAATGACGATATTCATGTTCTGAATCTGATCTTTGATACAAATACTCATGACTTCTGCCACTCCTCAAGATTCTTTCTGATGCGGTCGAGACATTTCTCAAACCGGGTAATTTCTTCCTCTGAAAAACCTTTGTAGTAAATACTGCCCATCTCATCAGATACAGAATCGTACTCGCCCTTTAATGCATGTGCTTTCTCAGTCAGAAACAGGAGTGTTTTCCTTTTGTCCGTTTCAGACTGAATACGGCTTATCAGCCCTTGATTTTCCATTCTTTCCAGCATCGTAGTAAGAGATGTTATCGCTAATCCGCATTTAGTCGAGAGTGACCTGATTGAGATACCATCCTCCTGCCACAGCACATAAAGAATACGTCCCTGGGCTCCATTAAACGCATCAATATTCTTTTCACTGAGAATCTTCTCAAAAATCCGGTCTCCAAGCTGTTTTATTTTTGTGACAAGAAATCCTCCATTCATTTCCATACAAAAGCTCCTATATAGTAGTTTATTAAAAACATACTATATAGGAGCTTTATTGTCAAGAGTTTATATGTCTTAATAGGTAAATTCCATTTTTTCAATTCTCCAAACTGGAATTTGACTTGCGGATTTTGATGATAATATAGTAAGAACAGAAGTATTTTATTTGCCAGAACGTCAATAACAAATATGGGAAAGAGATGGTACTACATGGGAATAATTAAATATTTTAGAAAAAAGTACTGGGAAGCAGCCATTTTCAGAGGTGGGCGACGTATACCATTTACCTGTGATGGATTAACAGCTGTTCCTGATAGCGCCTATGCATTGTTTACTGAAAAAGAGTTAGAAAAAATTTACGAAGAAAGAGATATTTTTCATGAGCGGCTAATGCATATGATTGATTCTTTTTAATCACATGTACATCAGAGTTTTATATATTACTTATGATATTGTGCCGGCTTTGTCGCTTTGTATCAGCCGAATGAATACAAGAAAAGGAGCTGTTGGGAAATAGACAGCTCCTTCAAAGAAAATCTGCAGGATACCTTTCTTCTTTCCTTCTGTAAGTTCATTCCACCCACACTTTTCTCTGGATCTTTTCACCTGTTCACTTGTAAGCCCAGATTTCTTGCCATTCACCCTTTCAAGAACCTCTTCTACCGTCTGCTGATAAATTTCCTTCATCACTTCCGCCTCATCGTTTCTAAGTATTTACTACCTGAATTTCTTATGCAATGAAAGACCTCTTTGAAAAAAATATAAAAAAAAGACCTTCATTGCATAATAAAAAATGCAATAAAAGTCTCACCATTTCCTTATGATACCGGATGCTTCCACCGTACTGACAACATCACAAACGCAATTTGTTAAGCGCAGGTTACTCCCCTTTATTGGATCAAATCATATACCCAAAGTAACATGATTGTCAAGATACTTTATCATTACTTTTTCATTTTATGTTATACTTTTTACATCGTTAACACTATTAAAATAAATTCTCCGGGGGTGAATCAAATGGATCATACGAATAATTCCTGTTGTTGCGGTGAAGCGGAACATTTTTCCGGATGTCTGATTTGTGGTGCTTCTATTACGTATCGTGCTGAAAGCTCTATTCAGACGTGCAGCATCTGCCATAAAGAGCAATTAACCAATGCGGTCTGTGAAAATGGTCACTTTATCTGTGATGCCTGTCACAGCTATGGCACATATGCTCCGGTAATCGCAGCGCTCAGAGACAGTACCGAAAAAGATGCTTTGCTTCTTCTGGAAAAAATTATGGATCTTCCATCTGTACATATGCATGGACCGGAGCATCATGCAATTGTTCCGTGCGTTCTTCTGACAGCGTTTCGCAATAATGGAGAACATATGAATTACGATGCTGCACTATCTGAAATCTGTAAAAGAGCGAAGCAGGTTCCGGGCGGTACCTGTGGTTACTGGGGTGTCTGTGGAGCTGCTGCCGGAGCCGGTATTTTCATGTCCGTTATGACTGGATCCAGTCCACTTCACAAAGATGCATGGCCGTTTCCTCAAAAACTTGTTTCCATTATTTTATCCAGACTGGCAGATGTTGGTGGACCTCGCTGCTGCAAACGTACCAGCAGAATTGCCATTGAAGAAGCCGTTCATTTTTACAGTCAGTTTTGTTCTGTAAACATTCCGTTGTCTTCTATAACGTGTAAATACTGCGAAGATAATCGCGAATGTATCCAGGAAGATTGTCCATACTATCCTGAATAACAGGCAAGGCAGTGATTCCATGATACCACGAAATCACTGCCTTGTAACTCGTTTGCCAGGATACAGCGCCCCATCTTCCCACTTTGCTTTTTTGCAGTTCCATGAACGAATATCCTTCTCTTCCAAAACACTCCTGATTCGTTCTTCTCCATTGTCCGATGTAAAAAGCGCTGTAATTTCCTTTTTTCCATCTACAATTTTCACACAATAATCTACCAGTTCCGGAATCTCAAACAGCAATTCATCCATCTCTCTGATACTTCCCAATGGATCCATCCGCTTTACAAAGTCCAGGCGTTTTATTTCACTTCCACAGAGGCATCTTCCTGGAATGATCCTTGACCAGTCACCGGTTCGATATCGAATCAACGGCTGTGCTTCCATTCCAATGGTTGTAATCACCAGTTCTCCCCATTTACCGTCCGGCAGCACATTTCCGTTCTCATCTATAATCTCTGTAATACAATGGTTTTCCCGCATATGCATGCCCTCATGCGCCGTGCAGCAAATGGCACCTCCAAGCCCCATCTCTCTGGAACCATAGTGCGGCCAAAGTCGTGTTTGCAGAATTTCTTCGATTGCTTTCATGACAGTTTTCGGACAGGCATCTCCGGATACCAGTGCTCTTTTTATACTGCCTTTTCCGCACATTCGAAGCATGGACAGCAATGCCGTCGGCATTCCCACATACGTATCCGGCTGCTCCTCTTCCAGAATCCTGTTCAGTTCGCCATAAGTTCTTCCTGTCCCGGTTGAAAGAGGTTTTGCTCCCAGACGTCTGATTGCCTCCGCGATCAGTTCTCCTAATCCAAAAGGACCTGAAAATGGCATAGCCACCATCGTTATACTTCCAGGATAAATAAATTCACCCAGACCTGCCATAAAAAGTTCTATGGTGTGTTCACAGTCTCCCTCTGTATAGAATACACGTTTACCGGCACCGGTAGTTCCGCTTGTCTGTTCTGATATCACTTTCTGTACTTCCCCCTGGGAGCAAAGCAGCATCCTGCCTCCATCTCGTGCCAGATCTGTTTCTGTCGTAAAAGGAAGGCTTCTCAAATCTATCAGGCTTTCCAGTCTTTCCGGCAAATCTCGGTAAAAACCCTCTCGTTCTTTCTCTCTCTTCAGTACAATATTTAATTTCTCCAGCTGTATTCTGTGTATTTCATCTCTTGTAATCTCTGTAATGCCTTCCTGCTTACAGATCATTGCATCTATATTCGATCGTTTCACTTTCTATATAAATATATTCCTTTCGAATTCGTCAGATTATATGCACAAAATGGCACCATTCCATAATCAGAATCCACCTCGCAGATATAACATCTTTTCAGACGTTCAAGATCCAGATTCCATGCATCCTGAAAAATCATCCCTGATACTGCAAAAGTTTCATTATGAACCCGGATCAGGAATTCATCCAGCGCATCTGTCTGTGTCATTTCATCATCACTAAATTTTTTTGTGCTATAGCTCCACTGATTTTCCACATACTGTCTGGAATCATCGCTGGTAGTACAACAACATCCTCTGCCTGATTTCTTTTCCAGGAGTTTCAGTTCCCTCTCACCTTTTTTCAGATAACTTGCATGAAAAGAACAATATGGATTCTCTGCTCCACCACCGGCGAAATCCTCGCTTTTCATAAGCCCGTCAGTCTGTTCCTCGATCAGCTTCAACATCTTTGGTATGGTAATCGGAGCTTGTGGACGCTGCTGAGAACATCTGCCAAAATAGCTGATCGGCTGGAAATGTACTCCTCTTACAAATGGCATATGATCCATCGCAAACTTCAGGATATCTCCAACTTGCATGTCATTTACTCCTGGAGCAATGACAGGTACCAGGGCAATTCCCAGTTCCGCTTCCGAACAGTTTAACACAGCCTTTTCTTTCAGTTCCATCATAGAGCGTCCACGCAATGTCCGATACACGTCATCTGTGACACCGTCAAACTGAAGAAATACCGTATTCAGTCCTGCTTTTTTTAGTTTTCTGGCGTATCCTGCTTCCTGCGCAAGACGGATTCCATTGGTATTCAATTGAAAAAATGTAAACCCTTTTTCTCTACCCATATGTATGATCTCCGGAAGATCCTCCCGCATGGTTGGTTCTCCACCTGAGAGCTGAATATTGAATGGTCCTCCATGATCCATCAGAAAATCATATTGCTTTTCTATTTCATCAATTGAAAGATCACCGTTTTCCAGACATTCTCCTGCCGAAGCAAAGCAGACCGGGCAGTGCATATTGCAGCGCTTTGTCACTTCCAGTATCATACAACAGCCTTTTCGTTCGTGCTCCTCACAGAGTCCACAATTATCCGGGCAGGATTTCTCTTTGATTTTGGGATTTACCGGAGTCTCCGCAGACAGGTTTTCTCTTCCCCAGGAAAGATACTCTGCTGCCGTTCCTTCCCAGATCAGTGTCTGAAACTTTCCGTGGATATCACATTCTTTCACCAGATAAATGCCATCTTCACCGATACATTTTTTAGCCGTAAGTACTTTCATACATATCGGGCATACACTTTTTGTTTTACCCAGCGTAATCATAGTTCCAATATTCCCCGTTCTGTCAGTATTTCTATCACTTTCGTATAAGTATCTGCAATCAGCGCAGGACATTGCTCCATAATCACTCCCCAATCCAAATTAGAAGTGATATCCTTACAATAAAAAGCACCAAATTCTTCTTCGGTCTTCTTATGGAACCACTGATATAATTCCTGCACAGCCGGTTTCATCTGTATATCTTCTTTCTCCTGCGGAGCCAGATTGCCAAGGAACAAACCTATCGCACAGGCTCCTCCTGTCAGGCAGCCACAGGTATCTCCACAGTAACCGATCCCACCGCCAAGACCTCCCAGAGCCTTTACAAGCTGTGGATTTTCCTCACCTATGGCTTCCAGTGTCATAATCATAACCATTTGTGAGCAATGATAACCCATACTGCTAAGTTCTATGATTCTTTCATAAAGATCCATGTGCTACTCCTTTCTGCCAACCAACATGGTATAGCGCAGCTTCTTTCCTTTATATTCTTTCTGCAGAAGCTTATACTCTTCGCAGCAGAACGAATCATTCCAGATTGCTTCCAGATAATATTCCCGCCAAAGTAACGTCTGATCCTCCTGCCGGAGAATGGTAAATCCTGTCTGTTCTGCCATTTTCAAAAGATTTCCGGTATCAAGATCTGACAATAAAAGAAAACCTCCCTTTTTCAAAACGCGCCAGCATTCAGATAGTGCATTTTTCTGATCTCTGCTAACAAAAAATGCACACTGGCTGATGCAAAGATCTATACTGTCTGATGAATACTGCAAATGCAGAAAATCGCCAATTTCCACATCACTGCCCCGTGGGAAAAGATCCACGCCATGTGCTTCCAGCCCAAATGATTTCAGGATTCGTACCGTGTCTCCTTCTCCTGCTCCAAGATCCAGTGCTTTCATTTCTTTTTTCCATTCTATGTTCTCCAGAAGATGAAGCGTCTGCGCTTCCCCTCCCGGATGCCTGTTCATCTATTTATCCTCCAGTGCACGCTCCACCGCGAGCACTTTTCCAAGTGCGAGTTCTTCCGGAACATACACAAACCCACACTTTGGGCAGACAGGCATTTCCACAGGAAATCCATTTTCCAGATACATAAATTTTGCTTTTCCTTTTACAAGAGGAACCTTACATTTCATGCAGGTCAGCTTTCCTTCCGGATCAATCGTATAATATGTTCTCTCTACTGCCATTACTGTCCCACCCTTTTCATAATATTCATTCGATGACTGTATGCTCTGTGTACCAGATATCCGTCTTCTGTTTCCACAAACCGCACCCAGAATGTGACATTTCCCAGTCTGCTTCTTGTCACCAGTTCTTTTGTTTCTTCATCCAGGATTGCCTCCTGATTTTCTCTGTAATCTGATAACACACGTTCCACATCACTTTTCAGTATCATGCGCTCATCCATCATATGGATTGCCTCCTCTGTATAGGCAACAGTATAGTCTTTTTTCTCCATGACCGATTCCTCATTCCAGATGTTTTTTAAAAGTGTTTGTTTCAATATGAGCCTGTTGTAGCGTTTCTCACTGATATCAGGCATATTGCTGGCATTTGCCCCATACAGAAGTTCAAGTATATGTCGGGATTCTCTTCCCTCTCTGGCAAATCGGTCTCTGCATGCCATGCAGTATGTAATATATGGTGCATCGGAACGTTCCAGACACTTTTCTGTCATTTTCGCTGCCATATCTTTATTGGCATATGCCGTCAGACCTCCATATCCACAACATGGAGACAAATCTCTGGAATATTCTGTATCTTCAACGATACATCCCATATCCGACAAAAGTTGTCGTATCATATCTTGTGTCTGTGCATCCCCTCTGGCACCACAGGCATCATGTATGGCAACCGGTATCTCCAGTCCTTTCGCCTGCTGTGGAAGTCCGATTTTTCTCAAAATTTCCCAGATTCCTATAACATGTGCTCCAATACTTTCTTTTAGCTGCTTCATGCAGCTTGGACAGCCTGCAATGATGATCGGATCACCAAGCTTGGCCAGTTCCTGTTTCAGCTGCTCATTTACTTTTTCTGTCATTTCATAGCGACCCGCCCATTCGCTGATTGCACCACAGCATCCCAGCATCAGAGCAACGCCTCCAGCTACCCGATTACTTAAATCTTCGTATGCCTGTATAACCACATCCGGTGCTATCGCACCTGCCTGACAGCCCGGGAAAAATACATATCTGCAAGTTTCATATCCCGGCTGGAGTCTGCTCAAAAAAGCCTCTGAATTTGAAAATAACATGTCCATCAGTGCAAATTCATGTGGCGCCAGCGGCATCTTATCTGTGGATACCATATTTTCTCTTGCTGACTTACACACCTGACTCATATCAAATCCATTCGGACAGATCACCGTACACTGTCCACAGAGGGCACAGGCATTCATCGGTTTGTTCATCGGATGATCTCCCATGATAATCTGCGTATTATTATAGATCTCACGGGCTAATAAACCCGGATGTTTTTGATATTCACTTAAATACACACAGCCTTTCATGCATTCGTCACAATGACACTGAATACATCGTTTTGCTTCTTCTACAGCTTCTTCTTTTGAATACCCATCCTGACCACAGAAAATCTTATTCGATCCATGGATTCCTTCCATGTTCGTATAAAGCTTGGTAGTCACTGCTCCTTCACTGCCTCTGTTGCTGTGCGGCGATAAATTCTGTACCAGAAGATCCACTGTCAAAGCTGCCCGCTTTGCGGCAAAAGCCGCATCCATCACAGATTCCGCAGGTCCGCTGACAATCTTTGCCTGTTCTCTTAACATAATCTCGACATCTGCTGCTTCTTCCGGAGCTAACATTTTTGCCACTTCTTCTGATGCGCATACCACATCTGCCAGTTCCATTTTTTCTCTGATAAACGAAAGATTCAAACTGCATCCAAATTCAAAAGAAAGATCCATAGATTTCAGACGTTTCGCTTCATTGCTGCGGTCTGATTCCAAAAGATGTCCGGCTGCCGCTGCAATATAGCTTTCATAATCTTCTTCCTTACAATAAATTGTCGTAGGATACATTTTCTTTTCCAGTTCCCCTGCAAGAAACAGTGGAAATAATCCAGAACCAAAGATTGCTGCCCTTTTCTTCTTTCTCATGCGAAATACACTGCTTCGTCTTCCCGGTTCTCCATACCGGACAATCGCACGTTCTACTTCTCGTATGGAGACACCATCACCAAGTTCACAAAGCTTGCAATTATCTTCGCAAGGTGCCGTACATCCATCACAGAGAATCATTGGAAATGGTGTAATTTTCTCATAAATTGCCAACGCTTTCTTAAAATTTCCTTTTGCAGCATAATACAGCATCTCTTTTGTATCCATTTTGAAAGGACAGGCTGCAACACAGTAGGCCGGCTGTTCATGGACGCAGAGACTGATCATATGATCCATCTCTTCTTTTGACATTCGATTTACATGATAAACGTGAGTAGAACCTCTCTCCTGTATGTATGTCATAACCTGATACTCCTTTCGTCTGTAAAGGGGAGACAGTTTCCCGTCTCCCCTGATTATATCACAGTTGGCAGCTTTTACTCCAACCACATTATGAATTAAGCTTATTTCTCAAGTTCTTTTAATGCTGCAAGAACCCTTTCCGGACGGGCAGGGATACGTGTAATACGTGCACCTGTCGCATTAAAGATTGCATTCAGGATTGCAGGATGTGGAGCATCCAGTGGAGCCTCACCACAACCAGCCGCACCGTAAGGACCACTTGGACGATATGTTTCATTGAAGTGAAGTTCAATATCATCCGGAGCATCCTTTGGATATGGAATACCACAATTCTTCAAAGTGGTGTCATGGTTCAAATCTTCAAAATCTTCCGAAAGAGCAAGACCGATACCCTGTACAAGACCACCATAGAAATTACCTTCTACAAGAAGTCTGTTCATGATCGTACCTACGTCAGCTACGCAAGTAAATTTCTCAACGGTAACTTTACCTGTTTCTGTATTAACAGCAACTTCCGGCAGGAAGATAGTATACATATAAGTTGCAAATGGATCGCCCTGTGCGGTATCCTGATCGATCGGATGATCTGCACAGAATGTAGTTACCCAGTTACCTTCATATTTTGTTGCAAGCCCTTCTGCTACCATCTCATCATAAGTACGGAATGTTCCGTCTTCTTTCTTCATTGCTGCTACAAGATTTTCTGCAGCCAGACGACATGCATTACCTGACATAACCTGTGAGCGTGATCCTCCTGCAGGTCCTGCATTCGGACATGTCTTCGTATCATTCATAACCAGTTTAATCTGTTCCGGTCTGATTCCTGCCTGACGCAGTGTTTCATGAGATGATACAAGAACACCCATATCAGCCCCCTGTCCATGATCTTCCCATGCAGCATACATCGTAACGGTTCCATCCGGATTTAATTCTGCAAATGCATTTGATGTATCAACACCATCAAGACCACAACCGTATACTCCAAGAGATACACCGATACCATATTTCATCTTTCCGTCAGAAGCTGCATTCTTTTCGGCAACACGTTTTTTCGCCGCTTCATACAATGGACGTGCTTTCTTAAACAAATCTTCCTCACAATATACCTCCGGTGGATAACCTGTCGGGATGGTAGTGCCCTCTGATTCTTTATAGCAGTTCATTTCACGGATATCAAACGGATCGATTCCCATCTTAGCTGCCAGCACGTCAATCGCAATCTCAGATCCCATATAAGACTGTGGTGAACCATAAGCACGGAATGCGGAGCCCCATGCATGGTTTGTAAATACGGTTGTTGATTTATTACGAATAGAATTAATTCCATAACCTGCGCCTGTAAACTGAGAAAGTCTCATGGTAAGCAGATCGCCAAATTCTGAATATGGACCGTGATCTACATAGTTGTTACCCCAAAGTGCTAAGAGTTTACCATTTTCATCTGCTGCAAGCTTAATATTCATAAATGCAGGAGATCTCTTTCCTGTATAAGTAATGTTCTGGAACTGATTAAATACCAGCGATACCGGACGTTCCAGAATCTTAACAGCTGCACCAATCAGAGCCTCATTTGTCGGTGAGAACTTGTAACCAAATGTTCCGCCTGCATGGTTCTGAACAAGTCTTAAGTTTTCCATTGGTACACCGATACCATCTGCGATCATAGGCATATGAAGATGTATACCGATAGATTTGGAATGCACTGTTATCATACCGTCTTCATCAATATATCCATAACCACAGTCCGGCTCAAGGTGAAGATGAGGCTGGCGTGAACAGTAGGACTCGATCTCAACCTGCTGTGAATCCGGAATGCTGTCCCAGTCAAAGTCCGGTCCCTTGATACAGTTTGTCTCAAAAAATGCGTTTGGAGTACCAGGATGGATCTCTGCTGCATCCGGTGCGATTGCATCCATTGCGTTCATATATGCAGGAAGTTCTTCGATCTCCACCTTAACTGCATCTGCTGCTGCACGTGCATGCTCTTCTGTGTCGGCAGCTACGATCGCAATCGCATCACCAAACTGAAAGATCTTTTCGTCGCAGAGTACAGGACGCTCAAATCCGTCTGTCTTATTGTGTTTCGGAAGCATTACAAGACCATTGATCTTGTTGGTTCCGCCTGCTGCCTTAATGTCCTTCGCTGTAATAACACGAACAACTCCCGGCATACTCTCTGCTTCTGTTGTATCGATACTGAGAATATTTGCGTGAGAAACCTTGGCCTGTGTAAGTGCAAGACGAAGAGTTCCCTCCGGCATCTTTAATGCATCATCTGCACCGAAATCCCAGGTACCTGTTACCTTCTGTGCTGCTGATGGACGGATATAGTTTGTACCGACAATAGAATCACCTGTCTGCTTGAATACGAGGTCTTCTTTGGTCATCTCGCCACGCATAACTGCTGCTGCCGCCATGGTCGCATCGATAAGCGGCTTGTAACCTGTACAACGACAGAGATTACGCTGCTTGTTAAACCAGTCCCTCACTTCTTCACGGGTAGGGCTCGGATTATTATCGAGAAGAACCTTTGCTGAAATAATAAAACCTGGTGAACAGAAACCACACTGTGCACATCCATATGCCATCCATGCAACCTGTATCGGATGCATATCAGAAATTGTTCCCACACCCTCGATTGTTGTGATCTCTGCATTGTCCGGAACACGGCTCATCTTGTAAATACAGGATCTTGTAACTTTTCCGTTCATAATAACATTACATGCTCCGCAATGACCTTCTCCACAACCGATCTTACATCCTGTAAGAAGAAGATGCTCACGAAGTACCTGAGCCAGTGTCTCATCCTTATCAAGAATAAGGATTCGCTCCACACCATTGATCTTCAATGTCTTTTTAATCATGTTTCATTCCTCCTTTAAAAAATACACGTTCCGATGTTACAAATCTTCTGACTTATGTGTTCCGCATGGATCATGATCGGCTCCCTTACCCGTCAGATCTTTAAGTCTTTCCATTCCTCTGACAGAATAGAAAACAATGGAAGAGCTGCTTCCGTCCAGATTCTCACCGCTGAGTTTTAAAACATTCGCATTCTCATAATAATCAATCGGAAGTGTCCGACTGTATTGCTCTCCTGTGCGCTCATCTTTTACCTGTATCGTAACTTCTTTTGCGGTAATTTCAAAAATCTTATCCATGGAAACGTTCTCCTGTTTACATTATTTTGTATAATTTCATGTTATCATAATTTTGTACAGTTTTACAAATTGTAAATAATTATTAGTTGGCTATTTTCGTCCTTTTTTATATTGTTTTTATTACTTTATTTAAAAATTTTACTATTTATCCTCACTTTTCATGCTATAATAATGTCAAATTTGTACAATGTTATTTTTAGGAGGTATCTATGATGCAGACAGGTGCTCTCATCGTAGCTGCAGGGAAATCGTCACGAATGGGAGACTTCAAGCCCATGCTTCAGCTTGGATCCATTTCCATCGCGCAGCGTGTGATTAATAACTTCCGGCAGGCCGGAATCTCTAAAATAGTAGTGGTAACCGGATACAATGCGGATGCTCTAGAACGCCACCTTGCTTCCAATCATGTTATTTTTCTTCGAAATGAGGACTATGAAACTACTCATATGTTTGATTCTGTCAGGATTGGACTGGAATATTTAAAAGACAAAGTGGATACGGTACTCTTTACACCTGTAGATGTTCCACTATTCACAGCACATACCGTTACACAAATGCTTTCTCTTGGACAGCCTCTTGTCACTCCGGTCTGTAACGGAACTCCAGGTCATCCGATCCTGATTCGTTCCTCATTAATTGAGTCCATTTTAAGCAATGATGGAAACACTGGTCTGAAGGGTGCTGTAGAACATTGTGGAACTCCCATGTATTGTTTAAATGTAGAAGATCCTGGAATCATTCATGATGCGGATACACCAGAGGATTATGCAGAACTTCTTCGTGCACACAATCAAAGTCTGATCCGTTCAGAGATTCAGATTCAGCTGGCACGGGAAAAGGTCTTCTTTGATGAACAGCTCTATTCGCTGCTTACACTGATTCATGAAACAGGATCTGTTCGTGATGCCTGCGAACGCATGCACATTTCCTACTCCACCAGCTGGAATCTGATCCATACATTAGAATCTCAGCTTCATGAACCGCTGATTATTCGAAGTCAGGGCGGTGTAAAGGGCAGTCACAGTGAGCTGACACCATACGGAGAAGAATTTTTGAAGCGATATGCCCGTTTTTCAGAGGAAACACGTACCTGTTCCGAAGCAATATTTGAAAAGTGTTTCAGAGGATTTTTCAATGCGTAATCTTTATCTTATTCGACACGGAAAACCACAATATCCAGATGAACATTCTTACTGTATCGGTCAGACTGATTTTTCTTTATCTATGCTTGGACATCTGCAGTCAGTCCTTCTTCACGGAGAACTGGATGATAAAATAACTGCTGTTTACTGCAGTCCTTTGTCAAGAGCTATGGAAACGGCTGCACATATCACACCTGATCTTCCACATATCACTATCTCAGATTTAACAGAACGAAATCTGGGAGAATGGGATGGTCTTTCATTTGATGAGATACGCAAAAGATGGCCGGACATATATGAAGCACGTGGAATGAATCCTGATTACCCGATTCCAGGAGCAGAAACTCCTTTCGCATCTGGCATGCGTTTTTCGCAGGCAATTTATGAGATTCTTCGTTCTTCTGAGGGTGATATTGCGATTGTTGCTCATACAGATGTAATTTCTTCTTATCTGTATTTGCTTGATTCAAAACAGCATGCCAGACAGTATTTTCGTCTTCCATGTGGTTCCTATTATCATCTGAACACAGACGATAACGATCATGTTGTCTTATCCGATTTGACTTACCTGCTGCCTCATCCTGACTTGCATGACGAACTATGCCGGATGCTTCGCGATTCGGTGTCTCTTCCTCATCATGTACAAGCGCACAGTGATGCAGTGACTGAATTGGCTTGCCATTTCTGCGATCTGCTGGAATCTCATGGTTACTTTTTTAATAAAAAACTGATTCGCTCCGGAGCACTCCTTCACGATATTGCCAGACTTCAAAAACATCACACCAAAACAGGTGGTGATCTTTTCTTACAATTAGGCTATACTGAAATCAGTCAGATTATTTCACAACATCATGGTTTACAGAAGACACTTCTGAATGAAGCGGCTATCGTCTTTTTATCAGATAAACTAATTCAGGAAACCGAACGTGTAACCATCGAAAAACGATTTGCGGAAAGTCTGTGTAAGTGTAACAGTCCCGAAGCTTTGAAATCTCATGAACGACAGCTTAAACAGGCTCTTGATCTGCAAAATATGATACAGACCATCTGTCACATGACGATATGACTTATAGAAAATTACAGGAGGTGTTTTATATATGAGAACTTTATTTCAGATCATACAACAAGAATTTCAAAAAGAAAACGACCTTGTGCTTGCATCCATCGTTGCTTCCTCAGGATCAACGCCAAGAGGTGCCGGTTCCCGTATGTTGGTTGGAAAAAAAGGCCGAGTTGCCGGAACCATAGGCGGAGGTTCTGTCGAATATCGTGCAGAGCTTATGGCACTTGATATTCTTGAAAAGAAAGAATCCTGTGAACATGAATTCCGGTTGAATCGCAAAGATGTTGAGAATATCGGTATGATTTGTGGTGGTGATGTTACCGTATTTTTCCAGTATCTGGACCATAATGACCCTATTATTATGGAACTTGCAGTAACTGCTGAAACATTATATAAAGAACGAAAAGATTTCTGGCTGATCTGTGATCTTCATGCTACATCCGGTATGAGTCTTTACAGTGCATCCTATGGATTGACTGGAAATGTTGATGTTCCTTCTTCCATCTTATCTTCCTTATCTGCAAGACCATGCCGTCATCGCAGTGAAACCTGTGACCTGTTTACAGAACAAATCGGTACATCCGGAACTGTCTATGTATTTGGAGGCGGGCATGTTTCACAAAAGCTAGTACCAATACTTGCAAGTGTTGACTTTCACTGCATCGTTCTGGATGACCGTCCGGAATTTACAGATCCTGCTCTTTTCCCGGATGCAGCAGAGACAATCCTTTGCGATTTTGATCATCTGGATCAGAGCATTTCTATCACAGATGCTGATTATTGCTGTGTCATGACACGAGGTCATGCCTATGATACGATTGTGCAGGCACAACTTCTTGCCACACCTGCATGCTATATCGGCGTCATTGGAAGTCTCGCCAAAAGAGCTGGTGTATTTCATCGTCTCGTAGAAGAGTATGGAATCGATGAGCGAGAATTAGACCGTATTATCACGCCTGTGGGACTTAATATTAAAGCAGAAACACCTGCTGAAATCGCAATATCTATCACAGGACAAATGATTCAGGTTCGAGCTGAAAGAAAGGCTGCTATGAAATGATGACAAAACATGTCTACAAAACTATTATATTCGGTGCCGGACAAATTGGGCAGATGACTGCCCGACTTCTTGGAAATTCCTATCAGATCATGTGCTTTGCCGATAACGATCCGCGCAAACATGGACAATTTATTGGTAATATCCCAATCTGTTCTCCATCAAAGGCCGCTGCTCTTCTTCCTGATCTGATTATTCTTGGTGTATTGGATGAAGAGCGGCGTGGTTCTATGATGCAGCAGATGGAGCACTTGGGCTATCACGGTTCATTTTGTGATCCTTCTGCACTTCGCATGTTCGATGCACGGGTTGCGGTTATGCGCCTTTTAGCCGAACAGATGCATCAACAAAATATCCCTGGAGATGTGGCAGAACTTGGTGTTTTCCAGGGTGATTTTTCTTGCCTGATCAGTACAGCCTTTCCAGATCGAAAAATACATCTTTTTGATACTTTTAAAGGCTTTTCAGAAAAAGATATTGCCGTAGAAACCTCCAGGCATCTGTCTCGCGCTAAAACAGGTGACTTTTCTTCTACAGATGTAGATTCTGTTCTTCGCATCATGCCTGATCCATCACATGTGATCATCCATAAAGGATGGTTTCCGGATACTTTTTCCGATATTACCGATGAAACTTTCTGTTTCGTATCATTAGATGCAGATCTCTATGCTCCAACTGCTGCTGCATTACCTCTGTTTTATGAACGTCTGTCTATCGGCGGAGTTCTCCTGATCCATGACGTATACAGTACCCAGTTTTCCGGATGTAACAAAGCTGTAGACGAATTCTGCCTGAAACACCACCTGTTTGCAGATCCTGTATGCGATCTGCATGGAAGTGCTATTATCCGAAAAATCATTTAAAACCTAATTGGAAGCCTTTCATAATCCTATACGCCTTCTGTATTATGCTATTTTACGAGATACCCTCCATCCACCGGAATGATTGCTCCGTTGAGATAGTCGGATGCATCTGATGCCAGAAAATCTGTGATCTCTTTATAAAGTCTGGCATCATATACCGCTATCAGCGATTCTTCTTTTCCATTATGACACAGCATAGTCACCGGTTGGTCGGCTTTTTCCATTGCGAACTTCAACAGATTTTGAAGTTCTTCCACAGGTACCAGCGGCGTATCTACCCCCAGCACCAGGCATTTTTCTGTCTTTGCCCTTCGAAAACAGCTCTCCAGACCGCCAAGTGGACCCTGACCGGAAATTCGATCCGGCACAATCTCTTCCCCACACTGTGTTCCACGATATCCAGAAATTAAGATCTGTTTTGCTCCCAACTGACATCCTTTTCCGATCTGTATCTCCAAAAATGTCTGTCCATCTAAAAGCAGATCTGACTTCTCCCTTCCCATATGGCTGCTGGCACCACCTGCCAGGACTACCAGCGTAAAATCTGATGGCAATTGCTGTTCTGCCAACTGACCGTTTTCTAATTCAGATATATCAGTCTGCATTTTCCGATTATTTTCTGGCACAGTTCGTTGCCTCCCCGGTCAGGATCTGTAATCCATGTTCCAGCGCTGGAATAATATATTCCAGACTTTCTCTGACTGCTTTCGGGCTTCCCGGCAGATTCACGATCAGTGTTCCTTTTCGAATACCTGCTGCTGCACGACTGAGCATAGCTCTTGGTGTAATCGTCATACTATATGCTCTCATTGCTTCCGGAATCCCCGGCACTTCACGTTCTATAATATCCTTTGTTGCCTCCGGCATACAGTCTCTCGGCGAAAATCCGGTTCCACCCGTAGTTACAATCAGCTCTGCTATTCCCTCATCTGCTATACGAGCCATCTCATCTGCCAGCATCTTTCTGTCATCCGGCAAAAGAATGGTATGCACCACTTCGTAATCGTTCGCTTCCAAAATTTCCTGGATTACCGAGCCACTTTTATCTTCTCTCTCTCCTGCATATCCAGAATCACTGGATGTGATAATCGCAGCTTTCATAATTCCTTATCCTCCTATCTGGGACATTAATTTACATTCATCTGTCTCAATCTCTTCCGATGTAAAATGATGACTGACCGGTTTTTCCCATATTACTTTCTGTATTGCCTCTGTCAGTTCATCATCTGTGCATCCTGAACGCATCAAATTCTTCAAATCCGTTCCAGTCTGATATTGCAGACAGGCTTTTAAAAATCCTTCTGCTGTCATACGCACACGATTACACTGGTCGCAAAACTTATGCGTCATCGCACTGATAAATCCTATTTTACCCTGAAATTCTTCTATTTTATAATAATGACACGGTCCATTCCCATATCGTTCTTTTATTGGAGTCATTCTTCCATATGCTTTCTCTAATATTTCGCATATTTCACTTTCTCCCCGAAACTGAAAATCCTTTCCATATCCAATCGGCATCATTTCAATGAAACGAACATGAATCGGATATTGCTTTGCAAGTCTCGCTATCGATACCAGATTTTCCTGCTCTTCCACTACCGGCACACAATTAATCTTCAATCCAATCTGCGGATACTGTAATGCCGCCTGGATTCCCTCCAGCACCCGATCCAGACTTTCTCTCCTGGTTACCTTTGCAAACTCTGCTGCATTTAAAGTATCCAGACTGATATTTATATCATCAAGCCCCGCTTCTGCCAGATCTGCTATCTGTTCTTCGAGCAATACACCATTGGTCGTTAATGTCACTTTTTCGATGCCAGGAAGTTCTTTTAACATTCGAACCAGTGTGGCACAATTCTTTCTAATTAACGGTTCTCCTCCGGTCAGTTTGATCTTACGTATACCTAAACCAGTCATACATCTGCTGATTCTGGTAATCTCATCATAAGTCAGAATTTCTTCATGCGGGATCTGCACAACTCCATTTTCCGGCATACAATAGACGCACCTGAGATTACATCGATCTGTAATGGATATCCGCAGATAGTCAATCTCTCTTCCAAATCTATCCTTCATACTATTCTTTCGGGTTTCGATATAACCCGCTTTTTCCTCCGCTTTTTTCTACCAGATGAATGTCCGTCAGCTCCATGGACTTGTCAATTGCCTTACACATGTCATAAATTGTCAAAAGTGCCACATTCACACCAGTAAGCGCCTCCATCTGCCTCACCTGCTGCCTTCTCTATCACAATTTCATCGCCTTCTGTCAATACGCCACCATGAAGTACTCTGGTAAAGATACCTTCTCTTGGCATAATACAGTCACCCATAATTTTATAAATCTCACATCCACTATGACATTTTTTCCCGATCTGTGTCACTTCTAATAATACCTCTCCGCTGCGAAGTCTGGTGCCAACCGGCAATGCCTTCAGATCGTATCCACTTACAATCAGGTTTTCTCCAAATGCTCCGTCTTCGATCGGTGCTCCCTTTGCCTTGAATTCTTCTATTTTTTCATAAGAAAGAAGACTCACCTGGCGATGCCACTTGCCGGCATGGGCGTCCTTCTCGATTCCAAATTCTTCCATCAGTCTGGCACTATGTACATTCTTTTTCTGTGTACCTTTCTTCTCACTGATATTTACCGCCATAATCTTTCCCATTTTATTTCCTCCTTCATCCCTCAATTCACTCTTTCGAAATAAAGAGATGTCTATTATACTAGATCTAGTATAACACATAGTAAACATGATAAAAGAATTGTTTTTTCAATTGGAGAAATTATGTATATTAACGAACAATAACAAAATCTGTCTCTGCTAGAGACAAAAACATATCAATATATCGGAAGAAATGGAGAATCCCGTACGGAACAAGAAGAAGTATTGAACGAACATATGATGGATGTCTATATAAATGATCATCTGACTATGAAACTTGTTTGCCTGCCCCAGCATCTGACTGAACTGGTTCTTGGAAGATTGCTGACAGAACAAATCATCACGTCTTCCGAAGATGTAGATCATATCTATATCTGTGAATATGGAAAACGTGCAAAAGTCTATTTAAAAAATTCGGCACACAGCACACAATCCTCATCGGATGCCTTTGTAGAAGTAACTCCTACCTGCTGTACCGGCAATCATATTTTAAATGATTACTTTGTTACATCCAAAGAGCCGCAGTCACTTACACCGATTTTCTGGAAACCAGAATGGATCTTTCATATGGCGGATGCCTTTGCGGATGGTTCTCCTCTCCATGGCATTACCTTTGCCACACATAGCTGCATTCTCGCTCAAAAAGATCACATTCTGTTTTCCTGCGAAGATATCGGACGGCACAATGCTTTGGATAAAGTGATCGGCTACGCTCTGCGGCACAATATTGACCTGCATCAATGTATGGTATATTCCAGCGGCAGAATACCTACTGATATGACTTTAAAGGTCATCCATGCAGGGATTCCAATTCTCTCCAGCAAGGCTTCTCCTACTTCTGAAGCAATTGATCTTGCAAAAAAATATCACCTGACCCTGATCTGTGCAGCCAGAAGGGATCGAATGAAAGTATTTACGAAATAATGTTTGACAACCGCATATTAAACCACCAGAACTGGATATTGAAAGCTTTTTCGCATTTTTCACGAAAGAATCACCGTATCATAGATTACCTCAACCTTGATACGGTGATTCTTTCATTTATTTTAATAACATCACATCTTTTTCATCTATCCCAATCCATATCTTATTTCCAGAAATATGCTTTTGGTACTGCTGCCATTGTTCTTTCGTCACATCTACGCGAATCCTGGCTTCTTCTTTCGTAGATACGATCAAGATATACGAAAACACGTCCTCAATCACTCTTTCCACTTTACATGGAAATACGTTTTTCGTTGTGCCATCTGCTTCCGGTAGTACCGGATGTATAAAGTGACTTCGCACTCCTACACTGCTGGCGTCTTCTTTTCCTGTGGTATCACACTGCAATGTAATTCCCCAGTCCAGAGCCATGACTTCGCCTGCTGCTGTCATAGCCTGCGGGCGATCCTCTATGGCTGCCACTTCCACCAGTTCTGCACCAAATTCTTTCATGCGAGCCGCCAGAAGTCCCTGATTACAATCATAAATCTTCCCCGGAATCAATCTTTTTCCGGGTGCCATTACTTCATCTCCGGTAGTCAGAACAGCTGCTCTTACCCGACGATAAACCTTCACTTTTATGACTCCCATACTGGCCAGTATACCTGCTTCAATAAATCCGATTTTGTCACCCTTTTTCAAAAGAACCGTTCTATTTTTAAAATTCTCTCCCTGATAACAGTAATTCTGCCACTGTCCGGTCGGACGGAAGATTCTGACAGTCTCTTCTCCATAATCTGTATCCTCCTGACGGACACAGCAGTCACAGCCTTTCGGAATAGCTGCGCCTGTCATAATCCGAACCGCCTGCCCCTTTTCCACTGTGACTCTGGAATACTGCCCCGCATCAATCTCTTCCAATACCGTCAACTGTACCGGATGACTTTCTGATGCATCCGTTATATCCTCCGCTTTGCAGGCATAACCATCCACAGGTGATCTGTCAAACGGCGGGTTATCAAATCCTGCAATCATATCCTTTGCCAACACTCTTCCACATGCCTGCAAAAGTGGTACAGTTTCCGTTTCCTCTATTACTTTTGTATGTTCCAGCAGTGCTTCCAGTGCCTACTCTACCGTAAGCTTTTCCATGCTTATTCCTCCTGTCCTGCTCTTATACGCCCTTTCCAAAGCTGCAGTTCGGATAATGACATTCTTTGCAGCCAAGACAGAATCCGCCATTTCCCATATGTGCCAGATCTTTTTTTGTCACTTCTATACCTGCGATAATACGTGGCAGAACAAGATCAAATACGGTGGCTTTTGCATACATCACACATCCCGGCAGTCCCATTACCGGTGTGCCATCTTCCAGATAGGATAACAGGAACATCGCTCCCGGAAGTACCGGAGCACCATAAGATACGATTCTCGCTCCTGTATTTTTGATCGCGCCCGGTGTCTTATCATCTGGATCCACGCTCATACCACCGGTACAGACAATCAGATCTGCCCCTTCTTCTTTTAATTTCATAATAGCGGCAGTGATTTTTTCCATATCATCATTGCACAGAATATGTCCGTGAATTTCAGCACCGTAAGATTTCATTTTTTCGATGATTACCGGTGTGAAAGTATCCTTAATTCTTCCATAAAATACTTCATTTCCGGTGGTTACAATTCCTACCTTCCGTTTCTTATAAGGTGCCAGCGATACCAGCGGTTTTTCTCCTGCTGTTTTTTTCACCAAATCCATTTTTTCTTTTGCAATCACCAGCGGAATCACACGGGTTCCTAAAAGACGGTCACCTTTTTTTACCGGGAAATTTGTATGACGGGTGGCAATCATAATCTCATCGATCTCATTAATAGCATCCAGCCTCGGCACATCCACCTGAAATACTCCGTCACAATCTGCAATCAACTCAATTTTTCCTTCTTTTACATCCGTTGGATGCATATTCTCATTGATGCACACATCACACAGAATCTGCGCTGCTTCATTTTCATGCAAAGTATTTTCATCCTTCTCCCACACATAAAGATGGTCTTTTCCCAGAGATAGCAAAACCGGAATATCTTCTTCCTGTACAATATGTCCTTTACGAAAGGCTGTATCTTTTACCACATCCTTCACAATTCTGGTAATATCATGGCACAGTACATGTCCTACCGCGTCCGTTGTTTTAATACACTTCATGACGTTCCCCTTTTACTTTCTGTCCAGAAAAGTTATAAATTTATATAGAGTAATTGTAACATATTGCCAAGAAAAACACAACTTTCATAAACACGGGAGTTTGACACATTGAAATCCAAAAAAATACCGCAAAGCCTTGAACACGGGATGTAATTATTCTTCTACAGCGAATAAATATGGTTGCTCCTACGGACAAGTTTATGCATGGGTTAGAAAATATAAAGATAAAGGAATCGAAGGATTATATGATCGACGAGGTAAGAACAAAGCGATTTCTCAATTATCAGATATTGAGAAGTTGAAAGCTGAAAACCGACTACTAAAAGCTCAAACACAGCAGCAACAAATGGAGATTGATTTCTTAAAAAACTCGACGAAATAGAGAGGAGGTGAACCTGACCAAGACACGCAATACAACAAAATACCTTGCAATCAAAGAATTATAGATTATTTCTGGCTTTCCATACTGGCAGTCATAATTGTTATCTCCATAATCATCGCATATATCATAGTATGAACAGGATCTTTTTATAATGATTTATTTTCTATCTAAAATTTTATTAAACCGACTAAAGACTCCATAGTTTGTGTGTTTGACTTACTGTTTATCTAAATATTTTTCTAGTCATTGCAATATAAAATTGCTTATACAGTCTCTCCCTTAAGAGTCCTGGTATTCTGGATAATATACAGAGCGACCGATATGACCATCATTATAGCGCACAAACCAATCAACAGATCTGATACCATCGGTGTAATGTGGAACCATATAATATGCACCGCTGCAGTTCCATATAATAAAAAGGTTACTATCTTTCCATGCCAGTCTGCACCATGTACTTTTCCTGTCTTTCGTATCACAAGACATCCACTGACTACCATATACAGCTCCTTACCTGCCATTATTACGATTAAAAGAAGCACATGCGGAAAACGAGTAAACAGACAGATTAACATCGCTGCCTGTGTCAGCTTATCAGCCACCGGATCAAGTATTTTTCCTAAATTACTAATCCTATGGAATCTTCTTGCGATATATCCATCAGCAAGATCCGTAAGACCAGACAGCAATAAGATTTCACCAGCTAACAGAGGATTTTTCTTTACACAATAACTCCATATAATTACCGGAATCAGACAAAGCCGAAAAAAAGAAAGAAGATTAGGAACCGTAATAATTCTATTCAAATTTTCTTCCTGATTCACTTCACTCTGCATGTACGGTCATCTCACTTTCCTTTTTTTTAGACATAAACCAATAAAATATAACACAAAATGCTAAAGCAAACACAACACCAAAAACATTTTGAATCACTCTAAGACTAACCGCTCCTTGTAGTCCATAAGTCTCTGCAGCAATGGCTAAAGCACCAAATGTGTTAAATACTGCCTGCCAGCCATATTGTGCTGAAAATCCTACACCGATTCCACCAAGAATTCCTATATATGCATAGATTGACGAAGGAAGCAGAAAATATAATACTGTAAAACATATAACACCTGCAATATTTCCGACAATCCTTTTACGGACTCTGTAGTGCATATCTTCCATAAACGGCAAAATCGCGGACATGGCCGCAATACCAGCCCACATTGCACGTGGCATATTACAAAGTTCTGCAATGCAAAGGACAATCGGTACGCATAAAATCTGACATATCTGCCATTTTGTTCTGGAAGAAGTGATATCAAATTCTTGTATCAGATCTTTCAGATTTCTTTTATAAGTTCTGTTTTTATGATTTCGATAAAATACGAAGCAGGTAAGTGCTGCACCTAAAGCCATTCCGACTAATCGCATCTGATAGCTTTTTCCCGTAACATCATAACCATATAGCAGCAGATACCCAAGAACCAATGTAGATTGATTAAACATGAATGGATTATGGCATCCGAACAGAATCAACACAGCCAGTGCCGCAATATTTAACAGCATTCCCAATACCGGTGAAAACTGATTTGCTAAATGCGGACATACAGTCATAATTACAAAGAACAAAGCCAAAAGCATCGTAGATTGTCCGGTGTGGATCCCCAGATCCGCATTTCTAAACACCATGAGACATAATAAGACTACTACACCTACAATGCTGTTCTCATTTCCAAATAGGATGCTGAAAATACTAACAAAGAAAAAACAAAATGCCATTGTAACAGCTATCTTCACCAGATATACCCACATATGATATAATTTTTCTTTTAGTGTTTCACTCTTTTTCAACAGGTTTTTAGAACCTGCCTGATTTAACTGCAACTCCTGATAAAATGTCATATAAATCCTCCCATCTTCTAATTTATCTTAAAACTATATAATCTCATCTTTCTGCTTTGGCAGCTCTATAACAAATCTGCATCCACCATATTCACGGTTTTCTGCTTTGATTGTTCCTCCGGCACTATCTACAATCCGTTTTACAAGTGCAAGACCTAGGCCATTTCCTTCTGCTTTATGAGATCCATCTACCTGATAGAACTTGTCAAATATTCTGGATTTTACATCATCCTCTATTCCGGGTCCTTCATCTTCCAGAATGAACTTAACAGAATCCTGTTCTTGTTTCAGAAACATCGTAATTGTCCCCTTTGAAGGGCTGAACTTAATCGCATTATCCAAAAGATTTATCCAGATATGCATAAAAAGTCCTTCATTCCCAGTATATTTAACTTCCTCCAATTCTACCTGAAAACCAATTTCTTTTTCTGTCCATTTTGTTTCCAATGAAAGAAATGCCTGGCGGATCTGTTCATCCAGACGATATTCTGTTTTTTTCATTGGTATATTCTGATTCTCTAACTTGGATAACAGCAAAATATTACCAACCAATCCGGAAAGTCTTTGGGTGTTAAATAAGATTTTTTCTACATATTCCTCTTGATCCGGAGACAGTTCTTCTCCCTGAAGCAGCATTGTATATCCTTCAATGGCATTAATCGGGGTCTTAAACTCATGAGAAACATTAGATACAAAATCCATCTGCAGCACCTCTGTTGCACGAAGTTCTTTTGTCATAACGTTAAAACTTTGATAAGATTCTCCAACTTCTGCTATACGGCTGTTCGTTTCCAAATGCTGTTCAAAATCTCCCTGAGAAACTTCCTTCATTGCTTTACTAAGTCTGGTAATTGGTTCCAGTAACTTTGCATTGATAAAGGAAGTGATCAGCCCTGCAATCAATGTATTGAAAATCAAAAGCCAGCCAAGCACAGGTATGCTACCCGGCAGATTAAAAAAATGATTCAAAAAAGCAAATAATAACGCAGATATGACTGTTGAAAATACAAGTGCCAGCCAGATTGCACCAGTCAGACAGGATCGGATCCGCAATCCTTTTTCTTTCTTTTGTTCCATTATTTTTTCACCACCTTGTATCCAATTCCACGCATTGTTACGATTTCAAAATCCGGGTTATCTTTAAAACGCTCTCTGATTCTTCCTATATGTACCTCTATTGTATGTGGGTCTGCCTCCGTCTCGTATCCCCATACTTCATCCATCAACTGTTGTTTTGTAAATGTTCTGCCTGGCGAAGCTGCAAGCTTATATAAAAGCAGGAATTCTTTTTTAGGCAAAACAAGACTTTCCTTATCAGTTGTAATCGTCATTGCATCATAATCAAACTCTGTTGAACCGATCACAATTTTGTGTTCATTCAGTATCTGTGCACGGCGAAGCAGTGCTCCGACTCTTAAAACCATTTCATTCACATTTACCGGTTTTACCATATAATCGTCACTTCCCGAAAGAAATCCCTGGCGCATATCATCAAAGGAACCTTTCGCAGTGATCATAAGTACCGGTATCTGATATCCTGCTGAACGGAGTTCCGACACCAGTTCATAACCATCCATAACCGGCATCATAATATCAGAAATGATCAGATCAATATATTCCTTATCCAATACTTCTAATGCCTGTGCTCCATCCGATGCACTTTTGACTTGATATCCATTCTTCTCAAGCACTTTTTGGAATAGCTGGCTTAATTCTTTATCATCTTCTACAATCAATATTTGAAACACGTTTTCCTTCCTCCTTATTAAAACAGATACCTTGCCCATCCAAGCAGATGCTGTACCAAAAATATTTTTCTCTGACGTTTCTTTGTTAATTCGATTGGCTCTACATGATATGGATCATTATAAGTTCCGCCTTCTAATATCTGGCGGGACACTTTTTCATATTCCATCATGCCCTCTTCCAACTGTTTATTAATATCTTTACTGCGAATTACAAGCATCAGTTCCGTATCCAGATATGCACTTCTCATGTCCATATTAAAGGAACCGATTACAGACAGATCATCGTCAATCAGAATACTTTTTCCGTGGTATGAATAACCGCCTTCATATTCCCAGATATTAATTCCTGTACTTAAGATTCTATTTCTGTTTTTCGCATAATCGGCAGCCCCAAATGGATTCCCATTATTCGCAACTGAATTTGTCATGATAGAAAAATCTGAAACGTTCTCTGCAATCTCCTCCCATGTATTATACATCATATCATTACAGATAATATATGGCGTGTGGATCTTCACACGATTTTTTGCATTTTTCATCAATTCTCCCAACTGATACCACACTACTGGTTCTTTGGAACCTGTGTGAATAGGATTTGACACTAATGTAATCTTTTCTGTCTCAAAAGTTTCGTCCGTATAATTGGTCTCGCAGATTCTTTCCTTATTCTCTTCAAAATATTTCTGATAGCTGTTCTGCAGCTCTAAAACTGCGTTCTTTACAGATTTTCTATTTGCCAGTTTTTTATTGTTATGAAAATAACCACTGTCTTCCTGATTCCATATGGTTTCAAAATACTCTGACAACTGGTTAACTGAATTTTCTTTCTCAGGTTCATCGCAAACCACTAACACGTCTCTGTCATAGTTCTTATGTCCCGGAAAATCACCCAGGAAATAATTGTATGTATTTCTTCCCCCAAGAATATATCTCTTTCCATCTGCAATCAAATATTTATCATGCATTCTACCCATCATTTTCCACGGTTTCAACGGATTGGCCTTATTATACAGTTTAATTTCAACATTCTCATGGGAAGATAATCCATAGAAATACGGATTTCCTTCCATATCAATCCAGCTCTCCATTCCATCTACTAACAGACGAATATGTACACCTCTGTCTGCCGCATCATGCAGTGCTCCTAAAATCAATTTTCCACTTTCATCGGATTGAAATGCAAAAGTAGAAAGAATAATTTCCTTTTTTGCATTCTTGATCAAACGCACTCTTTGTAAAAGTGCTTCTGGATTCTTTTCTATGATTACTGCCCGTTCTGTATTTTCACTGCATTCGTTCCATGACCCATTTTTTGTTTCTTTTTTGGTTGTATTGGACACTTCCGGCTGCTTTTTATATGCAACGCAGATTCCGAGCAATTCATAAAAAGCCACACATAAAAAAATTGCCAGTATAACAAGAAGGATTTTACATATTTTATGCTTTTTCATTGTACATCACCTGATTCCTTTTTATTTCATACTTATACAATACAAAGTCAATCTCAATTTAACCTCAACAAGGTTTGTTTTTTTCATCCATGCAAAATCTTCTTTGTACAACAGACTGTTAGATATAGCAAAAACGGCCTTTCAAAAACAGTTAACTTCTAAATCAACTGTTTTTTGAAAGGTCGTTTCATCAGATTCTTATAGCAATCCAGCAAATAATCTCATAAATAATTGTCCCAGTCGCAAATATGCACTTCGTCCGGTTTGATATTGGTCTGTCACATCACGACATTCTCCCATCGTTCTTATCAGATCATTTTTTATTTCCACAACTGCCTGACAATCTGCCATAAAACAGCCGTTTTCAAAATGGTGATATAAACTTCGATAATCCAGATTAATTGTTCCACAAGTTGCCATACAGTCATCTGCCACACTCATTTTTGCATGACAGAAACCAGGAGTCCACTCATAAACACGAACACCATGTTTAACTAATCCATGATAAAAAGAACGAGTTATATTATAAATGAATTTTTTATCAGGAATACCAGGTGTGATAATTCTTACGTCTACCCCTCGCTTAGCAGCCAGACATAACGCATGCGTCATTTCATCTGTTATGATTAGATATGGAGTCATAAACCAACAATATTTTTCAGCTTTATTTATCATACTGATATAAACTTCTTCTCCTACTTGCTCATTATCCATAGGGCTGTCTGCATAAGGTTGAACAAACCCAGTTTGCTGTGCCGCATAATCATAGTGGAAAAGGTATTTACTAAAATCAGAATCATTAGCATCCTTATCACTTACTGCATTCCACATTTCCAAAAATGTCACCGTAAGCGACTGGACAGCATCTCCTTCTAAACGAATACCTGTATCTTTCCACTGTCCATACGGGTGTGTGTAATTAAAATATTCGTTTGCTAGATTATATCCACCTGTAAATCCGACTTTTCCATCAATAACTGTTATTTTTCTATGATCACGATTGTTCAAAAACAGATTTAAACCTGGCATAAACGGATTGAATACACGGCAATGAATTCCTATTGCCTCCATCTTTTTCACAAAATCTGTGTTAATAAAGCCTATAGAACCCATATCATCGTAGAATACTCTAACTTCCACACCTGCTTTTACTCGCTCTTCCAGAACATCTTGAATCTTATGCCATGCTTCAGCGTCTTCTATCGCATGATATTCCATAAAGATAAACTTCTGTGCTTTCTCCAAATCCTTAAGCTGTGCCTCTAATCCTTTCACTGCTTCATCAAAATACACAATATCCGTATTCTGATAGATTGGATACTGCGAATTTCTTTGTATGTAACTTGCTATATTTCCTGCTTTCGGAATTGTTTCTTTTATTTTGCTCAAACACTCCTGACTGTCCGGAAGCATTGGTAACAATTTGCTATCAATTTCTGCATATCGCTCACGCATTTTATGTGTGCCACCATTCAAACCAATCAACAAATACAGGCCTACACCCATAATTGGGAAAATTAGAATTAAGATGATCCAAGGCATTTTCATAGAGGATGTCTTATTTGATGCGTACAATCCCAAAACCAAGATCCCACTCAAAATCCTTGTAAATAAATTTATGATTTCTGCATATTCATTCAAGCGTGTTACGATAGTAATAATAAAAATCACTTCCAGAAGAATGCAGATTATGGAAAAACACAGCCGTTTTACCCCATTTTTTGTTTTTGCTTTGCCCTCTAAAGTATCTTGTTTCATATATATTCCACCTTCCTACTTGCTCAGTTTTCTCCCTAAATTTCGTGGAACATACCAATTTTGTCTTTTATTCTCTGCATTTCATTATCTGCTTCAATGATAGCTCTTGCAGAATGAAGTAATTCTTCACTTATCTCATCATAGCCAGGCATTTCTTCAATTCCTTTTTTATAGCGAAGTTGATGTTCCAATGTTGCCCAGAAATCCATACCATTGGTTCGAATCTGTAATTCTACACGCATAGGTGTTTTACCCTTAGCAAAAAATACTGGTATTTCAACAATCATATGATAGCTTCGATAACCATTCGATTTTGGATTTTTTATATAATCTTTTATTTCAATAACTTTAATATCATCCTGTTGGGTAATCAAATCTGATATCATATAAATATCGTCAATAAACGCACAAACTATTCGAACGCCTGCTACATCATTGAGATATGTCTGTATATTTTCTGTTGTAAATTCATATCCCATCTTCTGCAGTTTATCGTAAATACTATTGGGCTTCTTAATTCTTGTTTTTATAAAAGAAATAGGATTTCGATTGTTCTCAACTGAAAATTCATCATCCAAAACCTCAAGTTTAGTTTGTATCTCCCGAATAGCACAACGATACATCATCATTAAATTATAAAATTTTGTAGCATTATTTAAAAACTGTAGTGATTCCGGACTGTTCATCCTGAGTTTTTTTACTTCATCTTTTGTCATGGAACTTTCCTTTCTACCTCATCCCTGATTTCAAAACATTATTTATTTTGATAGTTGATTCGTTCTCCTTGAATTACTGGATAACAAATCATTTTATCACTATCCAGATTTTCTACATGCATATCTACTGCACTGATCTGATGGTTTTCATAAGTATTGTAATAATAAATACCTTTTGTAACATTACAACACGACGTATACAATGTGATTTCATATTTTCCATCCGCTACTTCGCAACATCCTCGTTGCTGATCCACAGATCCGAGAATGTGGAAGAATTGGCTAACGCTTTCTTCCTCTGATTCACCTGAAATTGCATTTACCTTTGTAAAAGCTACACGTACAAAGCGTGAGGCAGATGAGAGATCTCCCGGAAGACCTAATCCTCCCATACCTCTACTATATGCATCAAGAGCCAAATTTTCGCAGAAAGTATTTCTGGGCTGTTTAGGAGATAAATGCATATAATTATTTAGTTGAAACATCTGCTGTGGAAATGGCGGATTATTCGTAAGCACTCCTACTGGATTATCATAAATATGCAAACCATCTGACATAGATTCTACCGTAATTGACTCATTCTCATCAGAAATGATCCAGTGTAATTGTGCTAATGGCAATTGCTCGCTAAAAGGAGTATTAACAATATTAATTCGTTCAAGAAGCTCGCGAACTTCAACTAAAGAAGAACACTGACTTAAAATCCACGGAATAAATTCAAACTGTGCAATATTTTCCACATCTGGCTTAATCGCGGAATAAACAGCATTTCCGACAAAATTCAGTCCTGCCATTGCCACTCCTTTTTCATTCATAGCATCATAATACAAAGGATAATCCTCTGCAACATGAGCCATTCCAATAATTGCATAATGATTTTTCATATCGTCAACATGGCGAAAATTAAACGCATAATTACGTGGTGTAATTACTATCTGATCACCATAAGAGAATTCATAATCGAGGGTTCGTCCAAAGTAAAAATCTTTTGTTTTATAAGTTGCTGCTGTACACATGATCGTTTATCCTCCTAAATAGATTGAAATATGTCAATGAGTTTTTTTCTTGAACAATAGTATAGCACAATTCTTTTATTTTGTTCCAACTTCATACATGATCATAACATGTAGACTTTAAACTATTTTCCTAGATTATTTCTCCATCAGTTTTTCAAACCAGGTATCCATAGCTAGGATGAATTGACCTACGTCTGGCAATTCTTGCAGCATTTCGTTTAAGGTTTTGTGCTTCACATATTTCTGCACATACACCCAACAGGCAACGCTACTGGCTTCTGATACAATGTCAGCTATGGTTTTGCGCATAAGCTCTTCAAATTCAGCAATTTCTTCTTTTGGGACAACATCATACAGTGTTGGTGCCTGATGACTTAATTTTACGCCATTTTCATTTGCATCTTTAAGCAGATTCTTAACTTTTTCTCTTGAATTCTCCGGTACTTTCATGTACTCCCACATAAATGCTACCACATCGGACGGTGTGTCTTTTTTAAGTGGTGGTAACTGAATATAATCATTGTTTTCGCTCATTTTCATATCCTCCTCACGATATAATAAAATCAATAATACGTTCTCTTGTCATGTCCAGTACAGTATCTACGAACACTCCTGCAAACAGGATCAGATACAGAATAACACTCAGCGCAAACAGGAATACAACCTGTACCCAGTCATGGTAACAGTATGCAGTTGCTATAATCAACAAAGTGAATATAAAACCAAGGATTCCCCTTACAACCGCATAAGTCTGTACTGTCATCTTCACTGCCAGGCCGATCACAAAAAGGATCAGCCATACCGGCAGTAATAATATCTTTCCAGCAAGTTTTAAAATAAACATGTGCACCTCCTATCTTACCAGTCCTGGCATATCATGGTTCACCTCTGCCTGATAATACCCGTTCATCGTTGACGGTGCATTAAACAGGGCTGCTAATAAATATTTCTTGATGTTCTTCACCTTTGTGGTGTTACCACTTATACAGTGTAAGACACCTTTCACTTGAAACGGATGCTCTTTGAACGGTCGAAGACGCTCAATCTCAATTTCTATGATTCTTTCTTCGTTTTCTCCTGATTGTCTGTTTGGCTCAGTCATCTTGACTCCTTTCCTCCAGGATTCAGGATACTAAAAAATGCCTGCCTGGAACTTTTATAGATAGTAAAGTTCCAAACAGACATTGCTGTTTGACCATTAGCTGTAGCTAATAGAAGTGAATACTGTTTCAGCTAATTTATGTTTGCAGGTTTGGGAGAAATTGTTTCTTTTCCCGCCTTTTCTCTGATTTACATCCCCGAATAAGGGGTGACAACAGAGCGGAACCCAAATGTTAGCTAGACTTCCTAAAAACCATGTTTGCAAACCGGTAATTTTGATTAGCTGTCAGCTAACAAAAATCGGATTGCGTTAGCTGGAAATTGATCATTTCGAATGGAATTTTGTGTCACGAACGTGATTAGAAAATAACAAAAGCGTTCGCTGTCAGCTAATCTAGCTAACATTTTCGAACGCTTTGAAGCCCGTCCATAAGAGGATTTGAACCTCCGACCCCTCGCTTAGGAGGCGAGTGCTCTATCCAGCTGAGCTATATGGACATATATAGTTGTGAAACATTTCGAACACTTCCAAAAGTTTCACAACCATTATTTTACTATATTTATTTTGAAATTACAAGAATTAATTCTAAATTCGAAAACTTAATAGTGCAGCTGACCCTGCAGCCAGATTGTTCCTTTGAAGCGGCGTCCAACTGCCGGTTCACCGAGAAGATCTTTGCTGTTGATGCAGATATCAAACTGTATATCATTGCTCTCTATAGTCATCTGGCAGATTTCTTCACCTGTCAGGATATTCTTAAATTTCATGATATCCAGAATCTCACCAAGAACATTATACTGATCACATTCGATTCCATAAGGCATGAAATAAGAATCCACGATCGTGAGAACATCATCTGTAACAATTCTCTGGGAAATCATGGAGTAAGTATCCATATCCTCCATTGTAAGGCTCTCCATAGCTTCCTCATCACCATTACGCGCTGCTGCGATCAGATTAGTCCTGTTTTTGGAAAGCTCTCTCTCCACCTTTACCGCTTCCTTATCCTTCTGCAGCGGAAACAGGATCTTTCCCTCAGAAGCCAGACCGGAAACCGTCACCGGACGGTCCCCCGGGTCTTTCAGGCCTTTGTATTTCTCCTGCATATATTCTGCCAGATTCTGCAGATAAAAGATCATAGTCACGCCAATACGCAAATCATCACATGCTCCTGCATAAGATTCCTTATCTGTATGACGTTCAACAGTCACTTTTTCCTTGGATGTGATTCCTGTTCCCCTGAAAAATGGGAAATAATATTCCACGTGAAACTCACCGTTCTCATCGTACTGACCACAAACGCTGATTCCACAGTCACAGCCATAATTCTTGGAAAACTGTACAAATACGCCTTCCGGATGATTTTCCACGCAAACCTTTTCATCGTAGCTTGCGATCACATCACGGATGATCTCTTTTATTTCACTTCTTCTGGTAATCTGTGAAAAACCAACGGTCTTTAAATAACTGTGCACAAGAACACCTCCCTGAAAAAGCCTGCGTTTCTCTTACGCGCGTGTCTTTTTCTCAATCTTTGTCATACCGCCCATATATGGCTGCAGAGCTTTTGGAATGTTTACAGATCCATCTGCATTCAGGTTATTCTCCAGGAAAGCAATGAGCATTCTCGGAGGTGCTACTACTGTATTGTTTAATGTATGAGCAAGATATTTCTTGCCATCTTTGCCGTTTACACGGATTTTCAAACGACGTGCCTGTGCATCTCCAAGGTTGGAGCAGCTTCCTACCTCAAAGTATTTCTTCTGACGTGGAGACCATGCCTCAACATCGAGGGATTTTACCTTAAGATCAGCAAGGTCACCGGAGCAGCACTCAAGCGTACGAACCGGAATATCAAGAGAACGGAACAGATCTACTGTATTCTGCCACAGCTTGTCGAACCACATCTTACTCTCCTCTGGCTTGCAAACAACGATCATCTCCTGTTTCTCGAACTGATGGATACGGTAAACACCTCTCTCCTCAAGTCCATGAGCACCTTTCTCTTTACGGAAGCACGGAGAATAGCTTGTAAGTGTCTTCGGAAGCTCTTCCTCCGGAATAATCTGGTCAATGAATTTACCGATCATGGAATGCTCACTTGTTCCGATCAGGTAAAGATCCTCACCTTCGATCTTGTACATCATAGCATCCATCTCCGCAAAGCTCATAACGCCTGTAACAACGTTGCTTCTGATCATGAAAGGCGGTACGCAGTAAGTAAATCCCCGGTTGATCATGAAATCTCTTGCATAGGAAATTACTGCGGAATGAAGGCGTGCGATATCACCCATCAGATAATAGAATCCGTTACCGGCAACACGTCTTGCGCTGTCAAGATCGATTCCATCAAAATTCTCCATGATATCTGTATGATACGGAACTTCAAAATCCGGAACAACTGGCTCACCAAATTTCTCAATCTCTACATTCTGGCTGTCGTCTTTACCGATCGGTACAGAAGGATCGATGATGTTCGGGATCACCATCATATCTTTCAGAAGCTCTTCCTCAACCTCTTTCTCTCTCTGAGAAAGTTCCTCAATACGAGTTCCAGATGCAGCAACCTGTTTTTTAACCTCTTCTGCCTCTTCTCTTTTTCCCTGGCCCATAAGAGCACCGATCTGTTTGGAGATCTTGTTTCTCTCAGCACGGAGAGCCTCAACCTCCTGCTTGATCTCTCTGTTTTCTTTATCAAGTTCGAGAACCTTGTCAACCAGCTCCAGTTTGCTGTCCTGGAACTTATTGCGGATATTCTGCTTTACAACCTCCGGATTCTCTCTCACAAACTTAATGTCTAACATGATATTCCTCCTGTATTAAAAATATTCTTACTCTTTGCAGTTTTTTATTCCTTCTCAATCTCACCAAGGCCAAAGTTTACTGCTTTTCTCAAAGCTTCCACTTCTTCCTGACTAAGTACAACATAGGACTCACCTTTTACGATCTCCTTTAAATAAAGGAAACAGTTATCGCGGCTGTGAACCGCATTCAAGATCAGACCCGTATTGTTTTTATCAAGAAGCGCCAGTGCAAAGCTGAGTTTTCCACCTACATCATCAAATGCATCATACTTTTCAACACCATATTTGCTGAACATTACATTCATATTTTTTTTGATAAAGCTGATGTCATGATCATGATCTTCCTTTGCTTCATACAGCCGGTCGATCTGTGCAAATTTTCTTACAAAAACTTTTTCCAGTGACTGTGCATCTCCGCCTCTCATAAACATCTTGTACTTCCGTTCCAAACGGCTGAGACGCATATTGCTACTCACCACATTGATCAGAAGAATGATGGTAAGGATCAGCAAAACAATGATCACAATCCCGGAATCAATTCCCATGCTTTCAAAAATCCCGCTCATTCTGCCTCCTATCTGATAGATTCGAACAGATCAATGATCCTCTCCAGTTCATCTCTGGAATAATATTCAATTTCAATTTTACCTTTGTTGTTTTTCTTTCGCTGAATGGATACCTTTGTTCCCATGATACCTTTCATTTTTTCTTCCAGGCTCTCATAAATGGCATCTTCTGCTGTGTTTCTCTCTGTTTTTACTTTTTTCGCAGGAGAAACCAGATTCTTTACAAGTTTTTCCGTCTCACGAACACTGAGTTTTTCATCAAAAACCTTCATGGCTGTTGTTTCCTGAAGAGCTTCATCAGAAATTCCCAGAAGTGCTCTCGCATGACCAGCTGAGATCATATCTGCAATTACCATTTCCTGAACTTTTGAGGAAAGCTTCAGAAGACGCATGGAATTAGTTACTGCAGTTCTGCTTTTGGCAACTCTGTCTGCGATTTCATCCTGTTTCAGGTGAAACTCTTCCATCAGACGTTTGTATGCCATCGCTTCCTCTATAGGATTCAGGTCTTCCCGCTGAATGTTCTCGATCAGGGAAATTTCTACGATTTCCTGGTCTGTAAACTCTTTTACAACAACAGGAACTTCCTTGAGCCCTGCCATCTTGGCAGCTCTCCAGCGGCGTTCGCCTGCAATGATCTCAAAATAATCCTTCTTATCGGATACCAACAACGGCTGAAGAACACCGTACTGTTTAATGGATTCCGAAAGTTCCAGCAGCGCATCCTCATCAAAATGTCTTCTGGGCTGATTCAGATTTGGTTCTACGCTGGAAATTTTCACAAGTCGTTCTGCGGCCGGACTATCTTTTTCAGTTGGTTTGTCTTTTTTTACAGCTGCAGATCTTGTCTTTTTTGCAGGTTCCTTTGACGGACCGCCTGCTTTGTTCGGGATCAGTGCGTCAAGACCCTTTCCAAGGCCTCCTGTTCTTCTTCCAGCCATCACTCGCCCTCCCTACCTATAACTTCTTCTGCCAGGAGGCGATAACTCTCTGCTCCTGTAGATCGTGAATCGTACAGATTGATCGGTTTTCCATAGCTTGGTGCCTCTGCAAGTCGTACATTTCTCGGTATGATCGTTTTGTATATATTCTGGTCCAGGTTTTCTTTTACATTTTCTACAACCTGAAGTGACAGATTTGTTCTGGCATCATACATAGTAAAGACCACGCCTTCGATCTTCAGTCTCTTATTCAATCGGTCTCTTACCAGTTCGATGGTATGTATCAACTGTGACAAACCTTCCAATGCATAATACTCACACTGAATCGGCACCAGAACGGAGGTTGCGGCTGTCAAAGCATTAATTGTAAGCATACTCAGTGACGGCGGACAATCCATGATTATGTAATCATATTTCCGGCGAAGTTTATCCGTGATCTTTTTCAGGATAAATTCTTTATCCTCAAGATCAACCAGTTCAATTTCTGCACCGGAAAGATTCATATTCGATGGTATCAGGTCAACATTATCTACAACGTTCTTTATAATGGTATCCTTGGTCTCTGCTTCTCCAAGCAGCAGCTCATAAAGGGTATTTTCTACTGCATTCTTGTCTGCGCCAAGTCCACTGGTCGTATTTCCCTGCGGATCAATGTCGATGGCAAGAACCTTTTTCCCTTTTTCAGCAAGGCAGGCCGATAGATTGATGGCTGTCGTTGATTTTCCAACCCCGCCTTTCTGATTGGCAACTGCAATGATTCGTCCCATTGTACCCCTCCTTTTTATTTTTTTAAGGGATTTTTACTCATTGGATATCATTATAACACTTTTATTTTTAAACTGCCACATAATGTTTCACGTGAAACAATAGAAAATAGGTTTTGAATTATTTTATTTATTGTGTAGTATACCCAAACTCATTCCGAACTAAACAGAAGTTTGACAGTAACAGTACATCGATTATAAAGTCCATCAACTCCGCATAAACTTCCAGTTTTATTTGCTGTCAATCAGACTATATATTTTACGCCATTACGCCATAAAAACGTACCGAGAAATGAAGTTCCCATTTATAGATATTTTGCTGAAATTGTTCTGATTTATCGTAATCTCGAAAATAATTCGATTTTCTCGGTATAGATATTATCTTTTATGGAACCTTGCACACTACTACATAGGCATCGAAATCCCTTTCTTTTACAGCATTTATAGCATTTTCAAATTTTATCTGAACACTAAAAACATTACTATTATTATCAAGTGAATAAAAGCATCTGTAAACGCATTCGCAGTTCTACACTGAATAGCTTCGCGATTTACCAAAAAGGACTACAAGCTACTCTTCCCTGATAAGAAGCAGTTCTTCAACCACTGCTTATCGTTTCTTGCAATTGAAGCAAAAAACAGGGGGAAACTCCTGATTCGAGTCATACAAACAAAAGTATCCGCAGTTGCTACGCAGCTTTACACCGAATAACTGCCCCGCAGTTTATTAAAACTTGCTTGTACTCTTCCTGATACAAGCAAGTCCCCAACCACTGCTTATTGCTTCTTACACTTGAAGCAGGGGACCTCCTGGCTCGATTAAAAACTATATCTCGCTACCGTAAAGCGCATATGAGTTGTCATTGTTGCGAAACATTTTTTAAGTCAAGCGTAAAAAAACATCCTTTTCACTACTGCTCATAGCTTAATAAATGCTTCGCAGTTTATCAGAAGGAGACTGTACTTCTCCTGATACAAGCAAGTCCCCAACCACTGCTTATTGTAGTTCACAATTGAAGCAGGTGAATTACTTGATTCGATTAAAATCTATATTAAGCCTACCATAAAACACATAAGCACGAACTACAGCTGTTTTTTATTTCTGCAATTGTCAAAGATGGGGTTATAACTCTTTATTCTTAATCTGTCTTCGGATGTTTCACGTGAAACATCCGAAGACAGATTATCAAACCAATATTCATAATTGAAGCAAGTGACTTCCTCGATCCGGTTAAAAATGCCATCAACGAAATCGATCCAGGACACGGTTTGACTTGTAACTGCAAGGGTACTGAACAGTTACGAACACATTATAAAATCAATGAGAAATATCAAAAAAATACTCCGATATATTCTCTCTGGCATTATCTGTATCACGAAAGCATGTAAAAAATACAAGAAACTCCATCCACAAAATAATGTGGCTGTTATCTTTATATTCCCCAAAAGCATCTATATATAGTAAATGGAAACTTCTTTTCCCGGAGTGTTTTTATAGCGTGAAATGCATGTATCTCTCGTGAAAAAAATGTAATATTATGAAACTGAAATTTTCGATTTTTGTTTATTTTATTATGTTTACGAAAGATTTGCGTATTTATTTCATTTTTCTTCCAATCCTGTTATATATTCGTTATGTACATGTTAACTAAAGGCTTTTTCAAGCATAGTTTCATTTTGTAATATCCAATATAAAATGTATCTGAATAAGGTTCCGGCATAGAACTGGCATAAAATAAATTTCACTTAATAGGCTTTTTCTTCTAAATCAAGCCGTAAAACACTTCCCTGTCTTCTCTTTATCCCAGTCATGCGGACAAAAATTTTTGCATTCAATCATAGTTTTACACAAAATAGCTATTTTACAGTTTATCAGAAAGAGCACAAGTATTTTCCCACCCACAGCTTATTATTTTTTTTATAATCGAAGCAGCTGCTTTCTTTTATTCGATCAATCAAAATTTTACATGTTTAAAGTAGGAACGGATCTATATTTTATCTTTTTGCCGTATGTGTGCAGGTGCACATTTTACATTTTTAGGCTTTTTTATATGTGTATACGTGTAAAGTACGTTTTATCGTACTTTTTTATTTAAAGTACTATAATTTGTACTTTAATGCTTTTTCATTCGTAAATATCCTATTATTTCTCTTTATTTGCCAGTATTTTCTTTTATAAAGTCCTTTTTATCGTACTTATTTTTTTGTGTTATTGTCATTATCATAGTGTTCTCTTCGCAGAAATAATCTCTTATTTCTCTTTATTTCATCCTTACTCTTATATCGTTCTTCTATAAATCCCCCATATTTTCCGCCTTCCCCTCCATTTTTTCATATAAATACACATTTTTACTACATTCACTTAACTTGTTAATTCCCCATCCAGTTCACAAAAGCATCTGACCGAAATCATGGGGAATACTGATGACAGTATCTGGCAACTCACCTTCAAGTGCGCAAACATATCTATCCAATTTGGGATCAAACGAATAAAAATACCCGTATTCGCTACGCAGTTCTACGCCCAATAGCTACTTTACAATTTATCAGGACCTGCTTACAATGTATCCATAACAGTGGCCACATGAATTAGTGCAGTACCTTGTTTTCAGACATGCCCACTATTCCTTTCCCTGTTAAACGCCGTTGCATTCTTCCTAATACACGCCATCCACTGCTTATTACTTTTTACTTTTTCGTAATTGAAGCATGAGACTTACTGTTAACTGGTAATATTATTCTCCGAGTTTTTTTGTGAGCAAAGACCACTGAAAGCCCTGGACATACCATGCAAATTTATGTGATTAGCATAATTTCTGTGCATCGCGAAGTGTATTACCAAGAACGAAGTGATCAGTAATCAGGAAACTTTTTGATTTAATTCAAGCAGATAAAAGCATCCGCTTCACTACTTGCTCATAACCGAATAAGTGCTTCGCAGTTTATCAGAAGGAGCCTGCACTTCTCCTGATGCAAGCAAGTTCCCCTGATTATTGCTTTTCGAAATCGAACCAGGGGACTTATTTGATTCAGTTAAAAACGCTTCTTCTCTTGCCTCATTTTCCCCTGAAATGCTATAATCCATAAAGAAAGCATTCGCAAACTCCTTGCAGTTTGCGGCTAATACATTATTTCGTAAATAACTATACCAATCGCGTGGGATGTTGATTCGAGTGTGCAGGTATAAAAATGCAAGCGTAGCTGGCTATGCTGAGGCTTTTAGATCTGTGCAGTCGGATTCACCAACAAGTAATTGGTATAGTTATTTCGAAAACAATGTACTAGTACAGCGAAAATTAAGTTTCTGCTATATTGACGTAGGATGATTTTCTCATATGCAAGGCGAAGGAATGAGGCGTAGCGGTGGCTACGGCGATTGACGACAACGCAGCATATGAAAAATCAGGCAAGTCAATATGGCGGTTACTTAATATTCGCTGTACTAGTCATTTATCATCTGATTGAAAGGAATATTTTATACATGAACACCACAAATAATCGCAACGATTTCTATAAAAAACAATTAGACAAGACTTTAAATGGCAATGAAAAGATCGAAACTGCCATTGCAGCACTCCAAAAAGAAGCAACCGAAGAAATGCTTGCTCATACTCTCACCGTGATCCGTCACAGAATGCAGGAGCAGGCACAGCTGATCATTGCTGTAGAACCTCCAAAAGGTGATGGAAAAATTTCTCTTCATGCGATCAAAACCAACGATGGAAAGCAATGGTGGGCTGCATTTACCAGCTTTGACGAAGAGTTAAAAGGCAGTGATAAGATCATGTCCACATTTACCGCAGATATTGATAAGATTTTTGCTTCTGCATTGCAAGAGCCGTCTGTTGAGGGAGTAATTCTCAATCCATGGAATCGCACACTGATGCTGAACAAAACCCTTATCAACATCATCCTCGGCAATCCTGTATAGCATCAGCTCCGTCGGATAACAAGTCCAGTCCAATGTTTCACGTGAAACACTTGGTATTTTACTGAAGTATAAAAGCATTCCAGCGAATAACAGCATCCGCTTCGCTACTTGCTCATAACCAAATAACTGCTTCGCAGTTTATCAGAAGGAGTTTTTCCTTCTCCTGATACAAGTAAGTCCCCACCCTCTGCTTATTGCTCTTCGCAATTAAAGCAGGGGACTTACTTGATTCGGTTCCAAATCTGATTTCTATGTATCATGAAGCATATTGGCTATGCTACTGTTCACTGATAATATTCCGTAAGTTTTTTTATAAACGAAGGTCGCAGAAAGCCCGAAGCCATACCGCACCAATTTATGCGATCAACATAAATTCTTTGCATTGCGAAGCGCGTTACTGAAAGCAGAACGAACAGCAACTTAGCGATCATCGCCAAGAACAGAATGGACAGTAGCGTCAGCATACAATAACAAGGTTAGGGTTCCCACAAAAGCATTGTAAATTTTTCATTCCTGTCGTATAATAAAGCAAAGAAATATTCAGAAAAAATCAGATCAGATACCTGAATTACGTTACATCTGTCCTGATTATTTTTACGAATTCCAGGAGGCTTTTTAATGAAGAAAAATGGACACAGACTACTTACTCTTGCAGCTTTAGTCGGAACTGCCGCAGGTGTTATTCATATTGCTAACCGTTTCATAGATGCCACATCTCAGCTTAAAGATATGCTGGAACAGCCACACAGCAGAACCTATGACTGGCGTTTTGGAAAGATTTTTTATACAAAACAGGGACATGGCACCCCTATTCTTCTTATTCATGATATCATGCCAGGTGCTTCCGGTTATGAATGGAATGCCATAGAGAAGCAGCTCGCAACCGAACATACCGTTTACACCATTGATCTTCTTGGATGTGGACGTTCCGAAAAACCGGATATTACTTATACCAATTTTGTATTTGCTCAGTTACTCTGTGATTTTGCCAAGAATGTGATTCGTGAGGAAACCGATGTTATTGCCAGTGGTTTCTCAGGTTCTTTTGCGATCATGGCTTACCGTAACAATTCCGACCATTTCCGCAAGATCATGCTGGTCAATCCACCAAGCTTCAGTTCCCTGAAGCAGGCACCTTGTAAAGACAACAAGCTCTTTAAGTATTTTATCGAGCTTCCGATTTTCGGAACTCTGATCTATCATATGGTAGCTTCCCGCGAATCCATCAGCAGTCTGTTTATGGAAAAGCTGTTCTACAATCCCTTCCATGTAACAGATACGCTGGTAGACACCTATTATGAATCCGCTCACAAGGGCGGTTCCAACGCCAAATATCTGTATTCCAGCTACATTGGCAAATACCTGAATATCAGCATTAATAATGCCGTAGAATCTTCCGATGCATGCATCTATATTATTTCCGGAGAAAAAGAAGCTTCCGCTTCTCTTATCGCAGAGGAATACCAGAAGCTGAATTCTTCCATTGAAACCGCTGTGATCCCGGAAACCAGACATCTTCCTCATCTGGAAGATCCGGAACATTTCCTGGAACAGGTAGCTATTTTCCTGTAAAAACAACTTATGATCCGGCATCAAAAACAAAATTTATCTATAGTAATTTTGGAAATCAACGTATCAAAAGAACATTGTTCATGTTCGGAGCCGTTGAGCTTCATGCAGTAATTTGTGGAAATGCTATAAACCAACAAAAAGCCAATAAAAAAAGAGTACTGTTTCACGTGAAACATGAGTTTTCCCTCAAACAAACGTGAAACAATACTCTTTATTTTTTACCAGACTCACAGCATGCATCCGGACATTTCTTTTATCTAAGTGCCTGCTCCAGATACATGTGTGTTGTATTATCGATCAGCTTATGTGTCAGCTCTGCCATATGCTGTGTACTCTCCTGATTCTCAGAAGACAGCCATGTCTTGATCATTCCCACGCATCCATTCAGACAAAACGCATACGCATACTCAATATCACGGTTGTCTTTCGGAAGACGAATTGACAAGCGATGCAGCACTGTATCTGCGATCAGTTTTTCTATACGATTCACAAAAGCCATATCTCCATTCTTTCCAAGAAGTGCGATACAAATATCCTTATTATGATCCAGGATCGTAAATATCTGCTCAATAAAAGGATACGAGCTCTCCTTATTATTAAGAGGATCCAGCGGATAGTCTGCCACCAAATGCGTGATTTCCTCCATCAATTCAGCCTCTATGGATTCCAGCATCTGATAGATATCTGTATAGTGAAGATAAAATGTGGAGCGGTTGATATCAACTTCTTCCACCAGTTCCTTTACCGTAATCTCCTTAATGCTCTTCTTCTGCATAAGACGGGCAAGCCCCGCTCGCAACTGTGCCTTGGTCTTACGTACTCTTCTGTCAACTTTTTCCGCCATCTTAATTCCCCCTGCAATTCAAAAAAGCAAGCACGTTTCCTCCGCCTCAATCACCTGTTACCTACGATACTCTGCAACTGTCATACAATGCATAATGCATCCTTCAAACGAATAAAAGCATTCGCTTTCTCTACGCCGATCTGCATGATACCAGATATCTGCTGTTGTTAAGAATTGACAAGATCAAAATTGTTAACGACGCCGACCTACACGATACCAGATATCTGCTGCATATTTGTGTTGAAACATAGGAATCCTGTCTGCATTTAATATTACCAACTGCACATAAATTCAAAGGAAATAACGTACTTTTTGTCTATTATGCAGTTTTTTATTTGTAATAGACACTTCCATTATTTCCGTCTATTAATATACATTCAGTAAAGATTTAATGGTTGTATCTGTGGTATGTGTTTAGTATAATACATCACGTAAAGAAAATCAACACTTTGTTTGATAATGGAGCATTAAGCTATTAATAGATTTTAATATGATTAATAGATCTCGTCACCATTACTGGAATAAAGTTTGATTAATCAACTATGTTTGATAATACAATTTAATAAGAAAGGGATAGGTAATATGATCAAAAACGAATGGAAAAGCTTACTTCGTAACAAGCTCATGCTTATCGTCGTAATCGCCATTATCGTAATCCCGATCATCTATGCAGGTCTGTTTCTGAAATCCATGTGGGATCCTTACGGAAACGTAGACAGCCTGCCAGTGGCCGTGGTAAACGAAGACAAACCTGTCGAGTATAATGGCAAGACCTTGAGCATAGGTAAGGACATGACGGATGAGCTGAAAGACAACGACTCAATGGCATTTAACATTGTAGACAGCAAGACAGCAGAGGACGGTCTGGCCAATGGAACCTATTACATGGTTATCAAAATTCCGGAAAATTTCTCCGCAAACGCAGCCACTGTAATGGACAACGATCCAAAGCAAATGGAGCTATCCTATGAGACAAACCCTGGAACCAACTATATCGCCTCCAAGCTCAGTGAAACAGCAATGCTGAAGCTTCGTGATAACATTGCTTCCAAGGTTACGGAAACCTATACAGAAACCGTTTTTGATTCTATCTCAGAAGCAGGTGACGGAATGCAGGAAGCTGCAGACGGATCCGGAAAGATCGAAGACGGACTGAATACAGCAGCTGATGGTAACAAAACAATTACCAAAAACCTTAAGAAGCTTTCCACCAGTACTCTTACTTTCGTAAGCGGTGCTGACAGTCTCACCGAAGGTCTTAAGACCTACACCGATGGTGTTGCAAAGGTTAACGATGGTGCAAAGAGCCTGGACGATGGTGCAGATCAGCTGAACAGCGGCGTTGCAACCCTCACAGAAAAGGTTCCTGAGCTGACAACCGGTGTGGATACTCTGGATAAAGGTGTTCAGCAATACACCGCTGGTGTGGATGAGCTTAATAAAAATTCTGATGCACTGAAATCCGGTGCAAGCAGCCTGGAATCCGGTGCAAACCAGCTGAACAGCGGCGTTGCAGCTCTGACAGAAAAGGTTCCTGAGCTGACAACCGGTGTGGATACTCTGGATAAAGGTGTTCAGCAATACACCGCTGGTGTGGATGAGCTTAATAAAAATTCTGATGCACTGAAATCCGGTGCAAGCAGCCTGGAATCCGGTGCAAACCAGCTGAACAGCGGCGTTGCAGCTCTGACAGAAAAGGTTCCTGAGCTGACAACCGGTGTGGATACTCTGGATAAAGGTGTTCAGCAGTACACCGCTGGTGTGGATGAGCTTAATAAAAATTCTGATACGCTGAAATCCGGCGCAAGCAGCCTGGAATCCGGTGCAAATGCATTAAGTGCAGGTATTGATACTCTTTCCGACGGAGCAACACAGTATGTAGCTGGTGCTGACACTCTTGCAGATGGAACTACCACCTATGTGGCTGGTGCTGGCAAACTCGCAGCCGGTGCCAAAGAGCTTGCAAAACTTGAAGACGGACTCACAACAGTTTCCAATGGTATCTCTCAGCTGAATACCGGTGTTACCAAAGGAACCGATGACTCACAGTCACTGATATCCGGAACACAGCAGCTGGAAAACGGACTGAAAGCCCTGAACGATAAGGTTTCTGCTCTGAAAGAGGGAACAACACAGGAATCCATCAACAAGCTTGCAGCCGGCCTTACTTCCGCAAAGGATGGTATGGACACAGCCGCAGCTGGTATGAACAGTGCTGCAGCTGGTATGAACAATGCCGCAGATGGAATCAACAACGCAGCCGGGTATATCACTCAGGCCGCAGGCATCACAAGTCAGACCAGCAGCAGTATCACAGACAGTCTGATCCCTGCTCTCCAGAATGCAGGCACACAGTTCTCACAGGTAGGTGATCAGGTCAGCAGCATCCTTACAGGATACGGACAGCAGACAACGGAAGCACTTACTGATGCAAATACCAAGATCGGTACTGCCGGACAGACAATGACCGATTTAGCAGCACAGCTTCAGGCGATTCAGGCAACCGCTTCTGAGGACGGAACCATTTCCGCAGCAGCTCTGAATGATGTGATCAACGCTTTAAACAGCGTAGCCGGTGGAATGACTGGCGTGGACGGTTCTTACATGAGCAGCTATTCTGATCAGGTTTCACAGCTTGCAGCTGGTGTATCCGGTCAGCTCTCTTCTACTCAGGAAAATCTGAATGCTGTTGCTTCCAAGCTTAACGAAGCAGCTTCCGGACTGACTCAGATCTCCGGAGGACTGACTCAGGGTGCCGGCACACTTTCTGAGGGTGCCACAACCATGACAGATGGTGCAAACCAGATGAGTGCAGGTGCAACAACCATGAGCGCAGGTGCAGAGCAGTTATCTGCAGCTACAAGTCAGCTTCCTACAGATCTGATCGCTCAGCTTTCTGCAGGTGTTACCCAGCTGTATCAGGGTGCACAGGCTGTAAACACAGGAACCAAGAACGTTTCCGCAGGACTTCAGTCTCTGGAAGACGGCACAGTCGAAGCCTTCCCGGTTGCAGCAGCAGGAATCAAAGCTCTGAACGATGGATTTGACCAACTGACATCTTATGATAAGCAGCTCAACGATGGTGCAAAGAATCTGAAAACAGCCGGCAAACAGATCACTGGCGCACTTCCGGATATCAAATCCGGTGCAGGTCAGCTGGCAGATGGTTCTAAGGCACTGACAGATGGAATCACAACTTACACCGATGGTATTGCTAAGCTTTCCGAAAACAGTGCTGCTCTTACAGACGGCACCAAGAAACTGGCAACAGGAGCCAAGGCTCTTTCCAGCGGCGCTGCTACTCTTGCAGATGGAACAAAAGCATTAGCCAATGGTTCCGGAACACTGACAGATGGAATCACAACCTACACCGATGGTGTTGCTAAGCTTTCCGAAAACAGCTCCGCTCTTACAGACGGTACCAAAAAGCTCTCAACAGGAGCCAAGACCCTTTCCAGCGGTGCTACTACTCTTGCAAACGGAACTAAGACATTAGCAAACGGTACCTCAACACTTCTCAGCGGTACCGAGAAACTTGTAAGCAACAACAGCACACTTAACAATGGTGCAAAACAGCTTGCAGATGGCGCTGCCCAGATCCAGAGCGGTTCCTCTCAGCTGTATGATGGCTCCAAGAAGCTTGGAAGTGGTATGAAAGAACTGAAAGACGGTTCCAAGACACTGACCACAAGCCTCAGCGATGGAGCTACCACTGTAAAAGACAATTCAGCAAGTGATGAAACGATCAAAATGTTCGCAACTCCTGTTGTAAGCGATGAAACAAAACTTACCGATGTCCCGAATAACGGACACGCAATGGCACCTTACATGATGTCTGTAGGCCTCTGGGTCGGCGCACTGGCATTCTGCCTGATGTATCCTCTGGCTCAGTATAAGGGCAAACTGAAATCCGGTTTCGCATGGTGGGCAAGCAAAGCTTCCGTCCTTTATCCGGTAGCGATCCTTCAGGGAATCTGCCTGATCCTGCTGTTACGTGCATTTAACGGATTCACACCTGCAGAGATGGGCAAAACCGTACTCTTCGCCTGCCTGACATCAATGACCTTTACCTCTATCATGTACTTCTTCAACATTACTCTTGGTAAAGTAGGAAGCTTCCTGATGCTGGTATTCATGGTCGTTCAGCTTGCAGGATCTGCCGGAACTTATCCGGTTGAGGTTTCACCTTCATTCGTTGCAAAGATCCATGCATACGTTCCGTTTACTTATACGGTCGACGCATTCCGTGCAACGATCAGCGGTGGCCGGAGCATTACCACTTCCATTATTGTAATGGTTGCACTGTTAGTGATCTTCACGATCCTGACGATCCTTCAGTTCAATCACATGACCAAGAGAAAGAAAGCAGAAAAAGTTGTTCTCTTCGACTGGCTGGAAGAAAGAGGTCTTGCATAATACTTAGTTACTGACAGAAGCTCCCCCGAACCTTCTGTTAGATATAGAAAAATTAAAACTGTACAGTTGCTCAGATGAGCTTCTGTACAGTTTTTTTATATTGTCCTCGTCAATTCTCCACGCTATAATTATAGCAGTTATAGAAAATCAAGCTCGCCAGTACACCGTGCCTGACCTATGCAGCAGATTTCAGTTCAGAAACATTCCTGTCAGATTCAGAAGAAGCGGCAATATGACTTCTCAGATCTACTCACAAACCGTAGCTCTTTCTGACTGCAAGCCTGCGGTTTTCAATGAAAAAGCAACCTGATATGCATCTAATCCACTGACCGCAAAAACAGACGGAATCATCACCTATGCTACCCATTTACCGTCTTCAGGGTAAAACCTGGAAAGCTATCGGCAATACAAAAAATACAACCTACACCGATAAAAAGCCAGGCACCGCAACCAAATACCGCATCCGTGCATACCGCATCACAAACGGTAAAAAAATATACGGACCTTATTCATCTGTAAGGACCGTAAAATAACAGCAACATAAAAACACCCCGGAAAATCCTGATCTATGTGGTGTCTCCGAATATCTGATCATCAAGCGGATATTCGGAGATCACCTTATTATTTACGGATCTCCGAGGTGTTTTTATTTATTTTCTTAATATTTTATTTTTCCGTCTCAGCTGTTGGTGTTGCTGTGGCTTCTGTCTCTGTTTCACCGTTTACCATGGTTTCATATGCATTGAACATTTCTTTTACTGTCATTTTGTTTACAAGAAATACCTTGTCTCCAACGACAGCTGCATAATAGTTTGTGTCATATGTGTAGAAGGTAACGGTTGTCTGGTTCTTGTCAGAGTCTGTGAATACAGCGGTCATCTCCGGATCTGCAGCCGGTGTATAAGCGTCTGTCAGTCTCTTCTGTCCTGCCATGTTTATCAGCTTGTTGTAGAAGGTGGTAAAGGTTGTACTTTCTATTTCCTTACCATCCAGCTGATAGGTTGTTGTTTCTTTTTCGTTTCCGTCATCATCTGTGGATGTTTCACGTGAAACATTTACAGTACTTGTTGTTTCACCGTAAGTAACCTGGAGCTGATCCAGATTTTTTACAGACAGATAATTGACGATCAGTGACCAGAGATCTGACGGCGTCTTGTCAATAACTGCACTCAGTGTATCCGTTGACATTGTATAGATCTGTTTGTTATCTACCGTTACATATCTGCTGCCATCTCCTGCCTCATCACCAACATAAATGACAAGCTGTTTATCTACTGTGGTTGTCTTGCTGTCTGCATCTTCTGAGCTGCTGTCCGTGTCAGCGCTGTCGCCGCTCTCAGAATCGCTCTCAGAGGCCGTAGAATCGTTTTCTCCGGATTCTGTACTGTCTGTGCTGTCATCCTTCACCTCTTCCTGATAATTCACTGTAATCGTCGCATAGGGCTTATCAAGGCCATACTGGGAAAGATCCTCTGCATTGTAGTTTACAAACTGGTCAAATGCAAAGCTTCCAAGTCCGGAGGTTACATTTCCTGCTGCCGTTGTATCGGCAGACTCTTTATCGCTGCTTCCGTCACCGGAAACATTCCAGGTAGCTCCGTCGGAATTTTCTTCCAGGACATAGGAATCTTTATTCTCACTGACCTGGACCTTTTTCACTGTGGAAGAATCAATTGTTGGGAAATCTTCTCCCTGTGCATAATCGTAAAGGGAATCCATAAACGGAGACACAGTGTCCGCTGCCACTACATATACCGTGCTGTCATCATCATCCCTGGAAATGTAATACTGATTCGTAGACGTATTCTCATCTCCGATGTTGAGCTTCGTTATCCCATCAGCGGTATCAACGGTTACTGTGTTAGATGGAGAATCCAGTCCGTATTCCGTAAGATCCTCCACATCCTCCAGGACTCTGTCCGCTTCCACCGTTTCGATGGCGGAAGCTGCGGAATCCAGAGTTGTCTGATTTACAGGAAAAGCAGTCTCATCCTTTTTCACCCAGGAATCATCTTTTTTCTCAAAGGTCACTTCCTTCTTGTCTACGATAAATTCCAGGGATTTAATGTCATCCGTTTTCACGGAAAACACTTCTGTTTTGCTTTCCTCTTCGCTGCTCTCTGTCTTTTCTTCTTTGGATACGTAGGTGTTCAGTCCCACATAAACGCCGCCGAGAACTGCCAGAACAACAACTGCTGAAACAAGTTTGGTCGATTTTTTCATTATGCTTTTCTCCTCTTAAGCCAGATCAGGAATCCTGCAACAAGGAACACTCCCGGGATCAGACCAATGGTACAGATCTTCCAGAAGGCTGCAGCATAATCGGTTACTGTCAGGCTTGTGGACTCAAGGCTCTTGGATGGAATAGAAACGGAATTACTGTCGTCTGTGCTGGTCATCCAGTTTAAGGACTCCAGAAGGAGCTTTTCATTTCCGCCGGATACCATCTGGTTTATCTGGCTCTCCATCAGATTGGCTGTGGAGTAGTAAACGATCTGTGTTTCCTTATCATCATCCAGTTTCTCAGTGATGGCAACACCAAGATCAAACGGTCCGTCTACATCTCCGTCTTCCTTTTCGATATTGCTGCTCTGCATATTTGTTTTGGAGTAAGCCTTGTCAGAGGTTGTCAGGATACTGTCGATGGTTACGGTATCTCTTACATCATCTGTTTTCTGAATGCCCTGTGCATACGGTGCCAGTACGTAGGAGCCTGCAGAAGCTGTCTCAGAGCTTGCATCTGTGCTGTTGACTGTTGGTACAAGATAATATGGCATCTGCATTCCATAATGCTGATTATCACCCTCAAATACAATTCCCTCGGCACACTTTACACCATAGTTTTCAAGAACCGCATCAAAGTTCGGCAGATCATCCTGTGTATAATCCGAGAAGATCATAGCTTTTCCGCCTGCCTCCAGATAATCCAGGAGCTCTGTTTTTTCTTCCTCGGAAATATCGCTGGTCGGAGATACGATCATCAGGCAGTCTGCATCATCCGGAACCTTTCCCTCTGTGAGAAGGTTCAGCTCCTTGATATCAATGTTTGCTTTCTGGATATCTTCTTTAAAGCTGGAATCCAGATCTTTTTCTCCGTGTCCGGATAAGGTATACATGATCGGAAGATCCTCGGATGTCACATAGCCGATCGCACTTGTGATCTGTCCTTCTCCATCAAATCCGGTAGTAGTCTGCTGCCAGGTATTATAGTCTACTGAAGAGGAATACATATCGTTGTAATTGATAACCTTGTTTCTGTCGCCGCAGACTACGATCAGGCTGTTTGACGCAAGATCATCGGTTGTATATTCCGATGCAAATTTCGGATTTACAACAGGGTCTTTCACCTCAACTTTAATATGCTTGGACTCATCTTTATAACGTGAAAGCAGATTGGAGATCGTGTCGTCCTCAGAACCGCTTGCCGCGATCTGATAAATGGTAACATCCTTATCCAGTGCCTTCAGTACCTTCTTTGTTTCATCACCGATGGTGTAAAGCTTGGATGAGCTTACATCCAGCTGTGAATATTTGGATGGGATCGCCCCGACGATCATATTGATCACAACCACGATCACGATAAAGACAGCTGCCATAGCCATGCTGTAGGAACCATTTTTGATATGTTTTTTGCTGATGGTGCCTACCAGCTTTTTCGGATCCGGTTTATGTTTCTTTTTGCCGGAGTCCTGTGCTGTCTCCGGTACGGCTGCCTCGCCTTTATTTTTCTTAAATTTCTCACTGAATTTCATTTCCCTTCACCCCCTAGTTCCAGCGTCTCTTCTGAATGGACTGCATGGTAAGGAACAGGCAGATCGCAATAACAGAAATAAAATAAACGATTCCTGTCACGTCAAACACGCCTTTTGTAAAATTATCATAATGTCCGCTCAGGTTAAATACGTTCAGTACCTTCTGGATACCACCCTGGAAAATACTGGATTTTACAACGTATACGATCACAAGGGCAATCTCTCCCACAGCTCCGATCACTACAGAGATCAGGACATTTTTGATCATGGTATAAATGATGATAGCGATCGCCACGATCAGAAGTCCGAATGCCACTGCGGTTGACATGGAGGTCTGTGAAAAGAATGAGGAAATTCCGTTCATCATATAGAAGGCGAACAGGAATACAAACGTAAGTACGGCTGCAATTACCTGGCTTTCTGTAAGTGCTGACATAAATACACCGATCGCCAGATTCGCGCATCCCAGAAGGAAAAATCCCAGGATCCCGGTGTATGCGGAAGCATAGGAAATCGTTCCGAACTTGCTCATGATCAGAGGATAAACGCACATGATCACGACCGGAATGGCAAACACAGCTACCAGTGCAAGATATTTTCCAAATACGATATCCCATACAGATACCGGTGCGGTCAGAAGAAGCTGATCCGTTTTCTGCTTGCGCTCTTCTGCAAGTACACGCATGGAAAGGATCGGCACACCGATCAGGAACACAAAGGTCAGTGCGCTTAAGGTAGTTTCAAATTTTGAATAGCCGCCTGAAAGCTGATATGCGGAAAAATAAATTCCGGTCAGCACCAGGACAAAAAATATGAAGAGATATCCAACCATGGAGGTCAGATAGCTTTTCAGTTCTCTTTTAAAAATCGCTGTCATGACTGATCCCCCTCTTTCTCATCAGAAGCCTTCTCTGGTTCCCCGTTTTTTTCTTCCTGAGTTTTTTCTTTTTCCGATGATCTGTCTTCTACCGGTTTCCACTGTGAGCTTTCCGGTTTTCCGGCGGATTTTTTCTCTCCTTCGGTAAGCTCAAGGAATACATCCTCAAGGGAAACTCTCTTAACCTGCATCTCGTAGATTGGACAGTTCGCTTTTGCCATAGCGTAGAAGACTTTTTCACGGATATCCACATTTTCCTGAATGGAAAGTTTTGTTTTCCACAATTTCTCATCGCTGTCATAGGACATTTCCACCCCGGTTACGCCTTCGATCGTTTCCAGAGCTTTTCGAATCGTGTCTTTCTCGCCTTTTACCTTCATAAGGAGGCTGTTGGAGCCTGCTGCCAGACGTTCCAGATTATCCGGTGTATCGCTGGCTACCAGCTTTCCATGGGAAATGATCAGAACATAATCACACACTGCTCTTACCTCGGAAAGGATATGGGAGCTTAGGATAACCGTGTGCTTCTGCTTCAGGCCTTTGATCAGGTCACGGATCTCGATGATCTGCTTCGGGTCAAGTCCTACTGTCGGCTCATCCAGGATGATCACCTCCGGATATCCCAGGATTGCCTGTGCAAGGCCCACCCTCTGGCGATAACCTTTGGAAAGGTTTTTGATCAGACGGTCTTTCATGTCTGTGATCTTTACCATATCCATGACTTCTTTTATCTGCTTGTCTTTTTGGTTTCTTGGGATTTTTTTCAGATCAGCCGCAAATTTCATGTACTCAAGAACAGTCATGTCAAAATAGAGCGGCGGCATTTCCGGCAGATAGCCGATACATTTCTTGGCTGCCTCCGGTTCCTCCAGAATATCATGACCATCGATCATCACTTTTCCTTCTGTGGAAGCAATGTATCCTGTGATCATGTTCATAGTTGTTGATTTTCCTGCACCGTTGGGGCCCAGGAATCCGTAAATTTTCCCCTTTTCGATCTGAAAGGAAAGATGGTCAACTGCAGTATGATCACCATACTTTTTGACCAGATTACTTACTTCGATCACTTTACTCTCCTCCTTTTATTCTCAGGGAAATACTTTTTTTAATTATCGATTTCCCATTTTATAAGATGCCAGAGGCAAAAGGTCCTGAAACTGAAGCCCTTGACTCTGGCGTCTTTTCAATACCAATAGAAAATGCCCCTGGATGAAACAGAGAATGGGGGAAATCCAGGGGCATCTCTATCGGATTATAGTGTAAAAGTAATTTGTGATAAAAGTAGGATAAATTTGTGATAATTTTGTGAAACTCCCGGACAAAAAAATCTCCTGTCGGACAGATTTTGCCTTTGTTCGACAGGAGGTAACTTATGCCAGTGGCTCTCTGAGCGGTGTTCCGGCTTTTCTCGGATATTTGCCTGGGGTGTTCTTTACCTTCTCGATAATGACCAGGGAGCGGCCGATCTCGGAGCCTGGAAGGTCAAAGTACTGAATATCCCTGATCTTTCCACCAAGGATCTTTACTGCTTTCTCTGCTGCTTCTGCTTCTTCCTTTACAGAACCGGATTTATAGGAGACAAAAAGCCCTCCGACTTTTACATACGGGAGACAGTATTCAGACAGGGTTGCAAGTCCGGATACTGCTCTGGATACGCAGAGATCATATTTTTCTCTGTAGGCTTTGTTTTTTGCATATTCTTCGGCTCTTCCGTGAATGGCGGAAATCCCCTCCAGGCCCAGGAGCGCAAAGGTTTCTTCCAGGAATTTTACTCTTTTATTGAGGGAGTCCAAAAGGCAGGCTTCCACCTCCGGGAAGGCAATCTTCAGGGGAACACCCGGGAATCCGGCGCCGGTTCCGATGTCCATAACGGTTTTTATCTTACCCATATCTACAGCCTTGACGCAGCAGAGGCTGTCCAGGAAATGTTTCACGAGAACCTCGTCAAATTCTGTGATACCGGTGAGGTTCATGACTTTGTTTTTTTCTACAAGATATTCGTAGAACCGGATAAACTGGTTTTTCTGCGTGTCACTGAGTGTGATCCCAAGCTCCTCGCAGCCTTTTTCCAGGATTTCTAAATTGTACATGCAGCTTCCTCTCTTATTTTCTGTGTTTTATTGTTATTCGTTGTATTATCCGTGTTTATGTCCGGATCTGCTTTCCAGATATACAAGAAGCACGGAAATGTCAGCCGGGGATACACCGGAGATACGGGACGCCTGGCCGATGGACACCGGTCTGTAGGCTTCCAGCTTCTGGCGTGCCTCAATGCGGAGGCTTCCTACATCTTCGTAATCAATGTCTTCCGGAAGCTTTTTCTGCTCCAGTTTCTTAAACTGCTCTACCTGCTTCATCTGGCGGCGGATGTAACCGTCATATTTGATGTTGATCTCTACCTGCTCACATACATCTTCCGGAAGCTCCGGTCTTTCTTTATCGATGGGTGCAAGCACCTTATAGTTAAGCTCCGGCCGACGGATCAGCTCTGCAATGGTGGTTCCGGATTTCAGAAGGGTACTGTTCAGAGATTCCAGAAGGCTCTGTACCTCTGCAGAACCACCTACGGTTGCATGTTCCACTCTCTCGATTTCTTCCTGGATCCGGCGCTCTTTTTCCTGTAATTTATGGTATGTCTCATCATCGATCAGGCCGACCTCCCAGCCTTTTTTGCGAAGACGAAGATCTGCGTTGTCCTGGCGGAGGAGCAGACGGTACTCAGCACGGCTTGTCATCATTCGGTACGGCTCATGGTTCTCCTTTGTTACCAGATCATCGATGAGAACGCCGATATATGCCTCTGAGCGGTCCAAAATCAGCTGTTCCCGACCTTTTACCTCCATAGCTGCATTAATTCCCGCTATGAGGCCCTGAGCGGCTGCTTCCTCATATCCGGAGCTTCCGTTAAACTGTCCGCCGCTGAAAAGGCCCTTGATCTTTTTGAATTCCAGTGTGGGATAGAGCTGGCGCGGATTGATGCAGTCATACTCAATAGCGTAAGCATTTTTTACGATCCTGGCGTTCTCCAGACCCGGTACGGAATGGTACATCTCGTACTGAACATCCTCCGGCAGGGAGCTGGACATTCCGCCGATGTACATTTCATTTGTGTAAAGACCTTCCGGTTCGATAAATACCTGATGGCGTTTTTTGTCTGCAAAACGAACTACTTTATCCTCAATGGACGGACAGTAACGTGGTCCGGTTCCTTCGATCATTCCGGAATAAAGGGGGGATCTGTCCAGATTTGCACGGATGATCTCGTGTGTTTTTTCGTTTGTATAGGTCAGCCAGCAGGATTTCTGCTCGATCTGTACAGATTCCGGGTCTGTGGAAAAAGAGAACGGTACGACTCTTTCATCTCCGAACTGCTCTTCCATCTTAGAATAATCAATGGTGTTTCCGGCGATTCTGGCCGGAGTTCCTGTTTTGAAGCGGAACATTTCGATCCCCAGCTTTTTCAGGGAATCCGTAAGGTAATTGGCTGCCTGAAGGCCGTTCGGTCCTGTATAGTTGCTGACGTCGCCGTAAATGCAGCGGGCCTTGAGGTAGGTTCCTGTACAGAGGACTACAGCTTTTGCGTGGTAGGTGGCTCCTGAGAAGGTTTTTACACCGGTGATGTGCCCGTCTTCTACCAGAAGCTCGGTCACTTCACCCTGGCGGATGGTTAAGTTCTCTGTATTTTCCAGTGTCTTTCTCATTTCTGTACTGTAGGCCTGTTTATCGGCCTGTGCACGAAGGGAATGGACTGCAGGGCCTTTGGACTGGTTGAGCATTTTGGACTGGATGAAGGTTTTGTCTATGTTTTTACCCATTTCCCCACCAAGAGCATCCAGCTCACGGACGAGATGGCCTTTGGAGCTGCCGCCTACATTGGGGTTGCAGGGCATAAGGGCGATGCTGTCTACGCTGACTGTGAACATGACTGTGTTGAGCCCTAAGCGGGCGCATGCCAGTGATGCTTCGCAGCCTGCGTGGCCGGCGCCTACTACTATGATGTCGAAAAACTGTTCCAGATTTTTCATGCTTTTTCTCCTTTATTTTTTCTCTTATTCTTTTTCTTTATTTTTCTTTGTGATTTTCTTTTTCTTTGTTTATTGTGTGGTTGGTTTTTGGTTTTATTTTTACTTTCTTGCTTGGCAGAAGGCCTGGTTTTTTTGCTTTGGGAAGCTGTGGAAAACCGCAAAGGGGCCGTAAAGCCACGGCCCCTCTGCACACCCCTCGGGCTTTTTTTAGGAGTTCTTGAATTGTGGTGTGGGGTACGGTGTTGACTTTTGTCTGTATGCTTCGGTGTTGGATGTGAAACGTTGTGCCGAGGTTGTTTTGAGTTCTTGGGTTGTGGTGTGGGGTACGGTGTTGACTTTTGTCTGTATGCTTCGGTATTGGATGTGAAACGTTGTGCCGATTGTTGTGATGGAACTGTAACGAGGTTCTCGACGTGCGGTGCACGTCTGCGGGGTTATTCCTGCTTCCGTCTGCCATATTTCGGCTCAGTGTCGAATTGCCGATACAGAAGCATACAGACACAAGTTAGTTTCTTTCAGCATTCCACAATCGCTGCACTATATAAAAAAGGCCCAGGGGTGTGCAGAGGGGCGCGGCCTTGTGCCCCTTTGCGGTTTTCTCACATTCCAATGTGATCTACCCTCTGCGGGATTCCGCAGTCCATGTGGCATACAGCAGGGAGCCGCAATCTATGCGGTTATACGACCGGAGTTCCGCAATCCATACGGCATATACGGCCGAGATTCCGCAATCCATGCGGGCATTCGGCCGGGGCCTCCGCAGCCCATGCGGTTATTATTTCCCCATACAAAATTTAGAAAATATCTCATTAACAAGGTCTTCCCCAAGTGATTCTCCCAGAATCCGTCCCAGACTTTCGTATGCATCTGTCAGGTCTATGGAATAAAAATCCTCCGGCATTCCGCTTTCTATGCTATTTTCTACCAGAGAAAGACTTTCCTGTGCTTTTAAAAGTTCCTGTCTGTGGCGTTCATTGGTAATGTAGACTTCATCATTGAAGTCAATCTCCCCACTGAAGAACATTTCCCGGATTTTTTCTTCCAGGTCTGTGATTCCGGTTTCTTCTTTTGCGGAGATTGGGATCACCGGCTGGTTTATTCTGCTCTTTAAATCCTCTATATCTATAGCAGATTCAAGGTCTGTCTTGCTGTAGAGGACAATTGTCTTTTTCTCTTGCAAAATTTTTATGATTTCTTCGTCGTTTTCATCTAACGGTACGGAGGAATCTACGACATAGAGGATCAGGTCTGCGTCTGCTGCCATTTCTTTTGCTTTGGATACGCCGATTTTCTCTACGATGTCTTCTGTCTGGCGGATTCCGGCTGTGTCAGCGATCTTTAATGTGATCCCATGCAGGTTGATATACTCTTCCAGTACGTCTCTGGTGGTTCCTGCGATATCGGTCACGATGGCTCTGTCCTCTCCCAGAAGCAGGTTCAGCAGAGAAGATTTCCCTGCGTTCGGCTTACCCAGGATCACGGTCCGGATACCTTCCTGTATGATCTTTCCGTCTCCGGCTGTTTTTAACAGGTTCTGTATCTTTTCTTTTTCTTCTGCTACGATCTGCTCTAATTCTTCCGAATATCCTGTCAGATCATAGTGCTCCGGATCGTCTAATGCCGATTCAATGTACGCTATATGGTACAGTAGTTTTTCCCTGATCTGCTGTACAGTTTTTCGGACCGAACCTTTTAATTGTCCTACAGAATTCTTTAATGAGTACTCATTTTTGGACTGTATCACGTCCATAACGGCCTCCGCCTGGGAAAGATCGATCCTTCCATTGAGGAATGCACGCTTGGTAAATTCTCCCGGCTCGGCAATAATGGCTCCGTTTTTCAGCACAGTTTCCAGTACCTTTTTCATGGCTAAAACGCCGCCGTGGCAGTCGATTTCTATGGTATCTTCTCCTGTGTATGTCCGTGGTCCGCGCATGGCCATGACCAGCACTTCGTCTACCATTTCTTCGTTATCATAAATATATCCATAATGGATGGTGTGGCTTGGGACATTTTTCAGAGATTTTTTTCCACCCTTGGAACGGTATACTCCGGATGCGATCTCAAAAGCCTCCGGGCCACTGATCCTGACGATCCCGATTCCCGATGCGCTCATGGCTGTGGAAATCGCAGCAATCGTTGTCTCTTCCATTTTTCACTCTCCTTTGTCAAACGGATAAAAGCATCCGCTATATCACACTGCAGCTGATCGCTGCCATACCGTTTATCCTGGTCCAGCGGATAAAAGCATCTGGTTAAACGCAAAAATGTTACTCCGGAAAAGCTTTTTACACGCAAAAAACACGTGTTATTCACGCTTTCACCTAGAATAACATCTTCTGTCAGTTTCCATATTTATAATGCTAGAGCGTGTTTGAAAAAGGCTTTCTGCAAGATGTGCGTCACAATTTGTGGGAGATTTTGTCCGGATGAGGGCGCCGTAGCGGGCTACGGCAACTGAATTCGGGCAAAATATACCGCAAAGTGGGGCGTGCAGATTGCGGGAATGATTTATCAAATACGCTCTAATCTCTGCATTCCGGATGTCCGCTGCAGAAATATCTTTTGTTATTTGCTCTTCAATGATTATAAAGAATTGTTGCGGAGATTGCAATGGTAATTTTTAATTTTCAGTTCCATACAAAAAAGCCGTACCCACGGAGCTTACGCTCCGGGATACGGCTTATAGCTTTACCGGTGGATCATCAATTATTGCGTTTCAGTTTTACTACTACATGTCTGTAAGGTTCTTCTCCCTCACTGACTGTCTCTACATAGCGGTTGCCCTGCAGAGATGCATGGATGATCCTTCTTTCGTACGGATTCATCGGTTCCAGAACTACCGGTTTTCTGGTTTTCTTTACCTTGAAGGCGATTCCTCTTGCAAGGTTCTCCAGAGTTTCCTTACGACGGCGTCTGTAGTCCTCGGTATCGAGTTTTACACGAATGTAGGTAGACTCACCTTTGTTTACCACAAGGCTTGTCAGATACTGAAGAGAATCCAGTGTCTGGCCTCTTTTTCCGATGAGGATACCCATATCCTCACCTTCAAAATCCACATCCAGAGAGCCGTCTGCAGTGTTGTATTTCGATGTGATCTCCACTTCTCCAAGATCCATGGAGCCGAATACGTCACGAAGAAATACGACTGCTCTCTCCTCAACCTCTCTGATCTTCTCCGGATCGCTGAGGATCTCTACCGGTCTGCCCTGCTTCGGTGCTCTCTCACGTGTTTCCTTCGGCTGACGCTCCTTTGGAGCTCTTGGCTGTTTCTCACGTGCAGGCTTTGCTTTGCCCTGGAAATCCCTTGCAGGTCTTTCCTTTGGCGCTGCTGCCTTTGCAGGTGCTTCTTCGGATGCCTTCTCCACCTGTACAGCTTCTTTCTTCACCGGCTTCTTCTCCTCTGCAGGAGCTGCTTTCGGTGCAGATTCTTTCTTTACATCCGGAGTAAAAGGCTTTTCTAATTTCTTCTCTTCTTTGATAGCGTCCAGTTTCACGGACTCTACCAGTTCATCGATTTCCTGCATATCAGAAACTGGCTCGATTCTGCGAACTTTGATCACGGCAGGTTTGCTGCCGATTCCGAAGAATCCGGAGCTGCCTTCACTGATAACCTGAATATCAAGCTGGTCACTGGAAGTTCCAAGCTCAAGACACGCTTTTGTGATAGCTTCATTCTTTGTTTTTGCTGAAAACTGAATGTAATCCTCCATTACGAACCCCTCCGTTCCTGATTATTTCTTCTTATTTCTCTCATCAAAGTCTCTTACGAGATTTGCTTTAGCTGTGATGCTGCCCGGTTTTGCACTTCTTGCCTTCTCATAAGCAGTATCAACCTTCTGTGCTCTGTCTGAAGCACCATTGTTTCCGCTGTTGCCCTTATTGATCACAGGTTTATTGATATTCTTGGCGGACTGATGAGCCTGATTGGTGATCTTCTGCGGCGGAAGTCCTTCCTTCGCACGCTTCGCTTCGATCTTCTTCATATTCTCATTAACCAGATCATCAATGTTCATCTTATCAAGATGACGATTGATCGCAAACTGCTGGGCACTTCGAACGACAGCACTGGCGATCCAGTAGATACCAAGACCAACCGGGAATGTGAAACAGAAGAATGCAGACATCAGAGGCATGACCATGTTCATGGTTTTCATGGAGTTTGCCATTGCGCTGGCCTGATCATTTCCGTCTGCCGGCTGTGTTGCAGCCTGTGGCATAAGCTTCAGGTTCAGCATCTGAGTTGCCCATGCAAGAACCGGGATCAGAAGTGCTACGATCGCAAGTAACAGAGAACCATGATTTTTGAAGAATTCCATGATATAGTACAGCGGCTGGTCTGCGATATTCAGTCCACAGAAGCCCTGCATCTTGGAAATATTGCCGGATGCTTTTGTGATCGCATCAGAAAATCCTGAAAACTGATTCATCTGTGCCAGCTCTTTCCACTGGGAAGGAGAAAGTGCATACAGAAAATCAACAATCGAGTTACTTGTAGCATTTCCGGCACTGTCCATAACGAGACGCACTCGTGTCATGGAATGGTCTGTGATAAACTGCTGCAGGATATCTGTGTATCCGTTTACAGCTAGCAGGTTGTCAACTACACCAGTAAAAATGTTCTTTACACTTCCAACGTAAGCAGGAATCCGGTAGATAACCTGATACAGAGCAAACAGAATAGGCATCTGAATGGCTAACTGTACACAGCTACCGGTTGGAGAAACACCATATTTCTGATAAACAGCCTGGGTTTCTTCGTTCATTTTCATCATGGAAGCCTGATCCTTTTTACCCTGATATTTCTTCTGGATCTTCTGGATCTCAGGCTGCATGATCGCGCTTAACTTGGAGAATTTCTGCTGCTTGATCTGCAGCGGTGTCATAAAGGCAAAGATAAGAATACTGAAGATAATGATACAAAGACCAATGTTCTGGATTCCGAACAGGCCGTCAAGCATCTTATATATGCCATCCATGATCCATCCCATCACAGACGCGATCTGTCCGATAATAGGAGTTCCGGTTTTTGTTGCTAAAAACAGTTCCAAATTCATTTCCTCCTAGACTTCTTATTCAATTGTAAAAGTCCGGTAACTATTCTTTCGTCCACTAACTGCGGAGGTACTGAACAGTTACAAATTCCGATAACTGCTCTGCCCGGGAAAAGGCTGAACAGTCACAAAATAATTCATGGCACAGGGTCATAGCCTCCGTGGGAAAAAGGATTGCATCGCAATATCCTCCATGCCGCAAGAAGACTGCCCTTAAATGCGCCATATTTTTCGATTGCTTCCAAACCATATTGAGAACATGTGGGAATATAAGGACATTTCGTTCTCTTCATCGGCGATATATATTTTTGATAGAGCCTTATCATCTTAATCAGAAATTTCTTTATCATGTTCATTCCCTGTTATATGATGCTTTCTTGCAAGATGCAGAAAAGCACTCTCGATCTCGTGAAAGCTCTTGCCCTTGGCTGCGGCTCTCGCTACTACTACAATATCAAGGTTACTGTTAAAATCTGTTTCGTTGAGACGATAGCTTTCTCTGATCAATCTGGTGAGTCTGTGGCGAACCACACTGTTCCCTACTTTTTTGCTTACTGATATTCCCAGACGATTCTTCATGTGCTGATTCTTCAGCACGTACATCACCAGAAGCCGATTTGCGTACGATGTTCCGTTCTGATATACAACTTTAAAATCTTGATTTTTCTTTAAGGACTCTGATCTGATCAAACGAATCCTCCTTAATTAGATTCCGCCTGCGCGGATATTTCTCCGGATAGAAGAAAAGACCACATAAATGCGGTCTTGCAGCTTATGCTGATAACTGTTTTCTTCCTTTTAATCTTCTTGCAGCTAATACTTTACGTCCGCCCTTTGTGCTCATGCGAGCTCTGAAGCCGTGAACTTTAGCTCTGGATCTCTTTTTTGGCTGAAATGTCATCTTCATAGGTAAAGCACCTCCTTTATCTATTTTTAATTGTTATGAAATAACTTATCATTCAGAACATCGTTTCAATTATATAAATAAACCTCCTTTTCGTCAAGTAAAAATTGCAAAAAACCCGATAAAATCAAGGGTTCTATAAAATACCCCCACCTTACGGTATTTATTTTTTTCTCTTATGTGGAAAGCGCTTATGGTTTACGTAACATTATCCACATTTTGTGGATAACTTGTGGATAACTTGTGGATTGACCGGAAATCTATCCACTTTTTCGGAGAGTTTGTTCACATCGTTTTCAAAAAAACCCTTTATTTGCGGTATTTTTAAGGTGGATTTTTTTATACACATAATTCTTCCACATTTTCCACCAATTCTCGACTTATGGAAACCTCCAGGACTCTTATCCACCCTAATCCACCCTAATCCACAGTAATTTCCCCACATTATCCACATTCTTTTCCCCAAAATCTCAAGGATTTTCCATTGCGAAAACCCCATTTTCATTGTAATATATAAAAGGATATCTATCTCCAGTCGCAGACTGGGGTTATTATAATACTCATGGGAGGAAAAAATGGACGCTGTTATTGAAAAATGGGAGGAGATCCTGCAAACTGTCAAATCTGAATATGAGGTGACTGATGTCCCTTTTAATACCTGGCTCAAGCCGCTGAAAGTTTATGAGGTTGACGGAAAGCTGATAACAGTGGTTGTTCCCTCTGAACAGGCAGCGATCGGAGTCAATTACATCAGTAAACGCTACAAAATACCCCTCCAGGTTACTATCTGTGTACTGACAGGCATGGAAGAATGCGAGGTTCGCTTCGTTCTGGAAAAAGATCTCCCCAAAAAAACAGAAAAAAACACTTCTTATGATAAACAGGTTCAGGATACACGTTACGAAGAGGCGCATTTAAATCCAAAATACACCTTCGACACCTTCGTTGTAGGAAGTAATAACAAATTCGCCCAGGCCGCAGCTCTTGCAGTTGCCGAATCACCGGGAGATACCTACAATCCACTGTTTATCTATGGCGGAGCCGGTCTTGGTAAGACGCATCTTATGCATTCCATCGCTCATTTCATTCTGGAACACGACGAAAACAGCCGTGTTTTGTATGTAACCAGTGAGGAATTTACCAACGAGCTGATCGAAACCATCCGAAACGGAAATAACACGGCAATGAGCAAATTCCGTGAAAAATACAGAAATATCGACGTTCTTCTTGTCGATGATATTCAGTTTATTATAGGAAAAGAATCCACACAGGAGGAATTTTTCCATACATTTAACAGTCTTCACAGTGCCAAAAAGCAGATCATCATATCCTCTGATAAACCACCGAAGGATATGGAAATCCTGGAAGAGCGCTTCCGTTCCCGGTTCGAGTGGGGTCTGATCGCAGATATCACGCTGCCTGATTACGAAACCCGAATGGCGATTCTTCATAAAAATGAAGAAATGAACGGCTACAACATCAGTGAAGATGTTATCAAATATATCGCTACCAATATCAAATCCAATATCCGTGAGCTGGAAGGTGCCTTCAACAAGGTCATGGCCGGAGCCAAGCTTGAGAAAAAGGAAGTAACTCTGGAGCTGGCAGAGCAGGCACTGAAGGATATTATTTCTCCGGATGAGAAAAAAGTGATCACACCGGAATACATCATCTCCGTTGTTGCAGAGCATTACGGAGTCACACCTGCGGACTTAAGCGGAAACAAACGAAACTCCAAGATCGTCATGCCCCGCCAGGTTTCCATGTATCTCTGCCGTGAGATCATATCCACACCTTTGAAAAATATCGGAAAAGCGCTCGGAAACCGTGACCATACCACCGTTATGCACGGTATCGAAAAGATCGAAAACGAATTGCAGAACGACGATAACTTAAAAAATACCATTGATATATTGAAAAAGAAGATTAATCCACAAGGTTAGGGAAGTTTTCCACATTACTGGTGTATAACGTGTTGATTGTATGTGGAGAGATGTGTACAACTTTTTTGCCAAAACGCGGCGGTAATTTTATCCCCGGGTTATTCACATGCGAAAATACCACTTTTACACAAAGTTATCCCAACGGAAAACCCCTGAAAACATCAGGCCTGCGGGAGTTTTTCACAAAATCTGGCCCCCTACGGCGGTTACTGCGGATTTTTTCTATAAATATATTTATAAAAACCACAAATTGTTCAGAAAGGGAGTTATACACACTATGAAAATCATCTGCTCCAAATCAAGTCTGTTAAAAAGTGTAAGTATCGCACTCAAAGCAGTTCCATCAAAAACCACAATGCCAATCCTGGAATGTATTCTCATGGATGCAACCACAAACCAGATCAAATTTACCACCAACGATATGGAGCTGGGAATTGAAACCATCGTTGAGGGTACTATTGAAGAAAAAGGTAAAGTTGCTCTTGATGCAAAAATCTTCTATGAAATCATCAGACGACTTCCGGATAATGATGTTACCATTAAGACCGATGATAAATATGCAGCAACCATTACCTGTGAAAAAGCAAAATTCAATATCCCTGGAAAATCAGGAGAAGATTTTGCTTATTTACCGATGATCGAGAAGGATGAACCGCTGACGATCTCTCAGTACACACTGAAAGAAATGATCCGCCAGACTATTTTTTCGATTGCTGTAAATGAAAACAATAAGCTTATGACCGGTGAGCTTTTTGAGATCAAAAATAACTGTCTGAAGGTAGTTTCTCTGGACGGACATCGTATCTCTATCCGCAAAATGTCCCTTAAGAAAGATTATTCTGACCGTAAGGTGGTAGTTCCGGGCAAAACTTTAAGCGAGGTCAGCAAGATCCTTTCCGGAGAAGTGGATGATCAGGTCAGCATTTACTTTACAAAAAACCATATTTTATTTGAATTTGATCAGACTATGGTAGTTTCCAGACTGATCGAGGGAGAATATTTCAGAATTGACCAGATGCTTTCCAGTGATTATGAGACAAAACTGAAGATCAACAAAAAAGAGTTCCTGGATTGTATCGACCGTGCCACACTTCTGGTACGTGAGGTTGACAAAAAACCGATCATCATCAACATCACAGACGATGATATGGAACTGCGCATTGATTCTGCAATGGGTTCCATGAATGAAGAGATCGATATTGAAAAAGAGGGTAAAGATATCATGATCGGCTTCAACCCGAAATTCCTGATCGATGCGCTTCGTGTTATTGATGATGAAACTGTGACGATCTATCTTGTAAATCCGAAGGCACCATGCTTTATCCGTGACGATGAGGAGAACTATACTTACCTGATCCTTCCTGTAAACATCAACCAGAATCAGGCCAGATAAAACCTGGGAAATATAAGGAATAAGGGACAAGAGATGTACGCAGCAGCTTCGGGAATGTGAGTGTACGTGTGAGGCGCACATACTTGAAGCTGTGAACAGAATTGAGCTCGGCAGTTAGGATATGTAAGTGTCCGTAGGGCACGTACAGCCTGACGGCAGATATCAGGATTGATATAAACGGATACACCAAAAATGCGTGACCGTTTTTGACCGATTGTGCATGGGAATGCGATCGCGTTCTGAAAATTGTTTTATGCGTAAACTGCTGGAAGGGGGTATTTAAATTACCGCCTTCCGGTGAAATTTGTATTTGGGGGGATTTTAAATACCGCCAGAAGATCAGAAAAGATCGATCTGACGGAGAAAATACCCCGGAGATAAGAGGAGAAAAAATTGGAGATCAGAATTAAAGACGAATTTATCAAGCTTGGCCAGGCGCTGAAGCTGGCCGGTGTTGTGGAGGACGGCGTTGAGGCGAAATATGCCATCAATGATGGTCTGGTACTGGTGAACGGTGAGGTGGAGAACCGCCGTGGCCGCAAGATCCATCCTGGAGATACCATTTCCTACGATGGAAAAGATATTTATGTGATCGGGTGAAGGAATGTACATTGAATCCATCAGACTGAATAATTTCAGGAATTATGAGTCGCTGGAGATGAATTTTGATCAGGGCACCAATATTCTCTACGGCGACAATGCCCAGGGAAAGACCAATATCCTGGAGGCGGTTTATCTGGCAGGTACCAGCAAATCCCACAAGGGAAGCAAGGACCGGGAGATGATCCGCTTTGAGAATGAGGAATCCCATATCCGAATGATGGTGAAGAAGGGCGATCTTTCATACAAAATAGACATGCACCTCCGGAAAAACAAAGCAAAGGGAGTTGCCATCAACGGGCTGCCGATCCGCAAGGCAAGGGAGCTGCTGGGGGTGGTGAATCTGGTGTTTTTTTCTCCGGAGGATCTTAATATTATCAAGAATGGACCGGGAGAGAGAAGACGTTTTCTGGATTCGGAGCTTTGTCAGCTGGATGGTGTTTATATCACGGAGCTGGCCGGCTACAATCACATCGTGAACCAGAGAAACCGTCTTCTCAAAGACTGTTATATGAACCCCGGGCTGAAAAGTACCCTAGATGTCTGGGATATGCAGATGGTCGATTACGGAAAGAAGATCATCGGGAAGCGGGAAGCCTTTGTGGAGGAGCTTAACGAGATCGCAAGGGGGCTTCATAAAGGCCTTACTGGCGGGATCGAGGAGCTGGAGATCCTGTACGAGCCAAGTGTGACGGCGGCGGAGTTTGAGGATAAGCTTTCCAGGAACCGGGAGCGGGATCTTCGGATGAAGCTGACCTCCGTGGGACCGCACAGAGATGATTTCTGCGTAAAGGTCAACGGGATCGACATCCGGAGGTATGGTTCCCAGGGGCAGCAGAGGACTGCGGCCCTTTCCCTGAAGCTTTCGGAGATCTATCTGGTGAAGAAAAAGATTCGGGATACACCGGTGCTTCTGCTGGATGATGTTCTTTCGGAGCTGGATAGCAGCAGGCAGACATATCTGCTGGAAAGCATCCACGATATACAGACTCTGATCACCTGTACAGGACTGGATGATTTTGTCAGCCATCAGTTCAAGATCAACAGGGTTTTTCAGGTGGTAAAGGGGCATGTTTATATGCCTAAAGGGTTTTGACAAGCCCGTATGCATATGGTAAACTGATTCTGATTATGGAAAGTTGGTGAATATTTTGGATAAAGAGGAGTTTCGCGTTAAGCTGGGACAGATCAATAAGCTGGTCGAGACCCAGGATTACAAAGGCGCCATGCAGATTGTGGACAGCATTGACTGGCGTCGTGTGAAAAACGTCCGTACCCTTTGTGTAGTGGGCGAGATCTACGCGGCCAACAAGCGCTATGAAGAGAGCAAGGAAATTTTTCTTCTTGCCTACCACAGAGCGCCGATCGGCAAGAACATACTTTACCGTCTGATCGAGGTTTCCCTGAAAATGGGACAGATCAGTGAAGCCACAGAATTCTTTGATGAATACAGAGAAGTGGCAGGTAATGATAACAGCCAGTATATACTGAAATATAAGATCGCCAGAGCGAAGAATGCATCTCTGAATGAACAGATCCGTATTCTTGAGGAATATAAGGAGAAGGAATTTACGGAGCGCTGGTCCTATGAGCTGGCCAAGCTCTATTACAAGGCAGGAGACAAGCAGAAGTGCCTGGATCTCTGCAATGAGATGATCCTTTGGTTCAATGACGGAACTTATGTGATGAAGGCCCTTGACTTGAAACAGCGGATGGGTGTTCTCACTGGCGAAGAGAAAGAGAAATACGAACAGCGTTTTATCCCGAAGCTGATCCCGCCGGAAAAGGCGCAGGAGATCAGGGAGAGCAAGGAAGCATCCGGCGAGTATGAGGAGGCAAAACCGGTCACAGATACCATCCAGGTAGATGATGAGCGGGATCTGAACAGTGCGGAGACATTCCAGGAGAAGCTTTCCAAGGGATTCCGTGATATCTTTGGCGGACATAAGAAATCTGCGGAAGAGGATATGGAGGAAAAAGAAGCTGCGCAGGATGAAGAGCCGGATGAGGTTTCCACAGACTCTGAGGATGTGACGGAACAGGCGGAAGCGCCGGAGGCTGAGACTGCTGCGGCAGCAGAACCGTCAGAGGAGTTTACAGATTCTGAGGAGATCGAAGCGGCAGAAGGAAGCGAGGAAGCTTCGGATGAGCCTTCTGAAGAGCAGGATGAGTTTTCCGGACAGGAAGCGGATGAGATCCCGCTGGCATCCGGTGTTGAGAACCTGTCATCCGGAAGTATGAAGCTGCAGGCTCAGGAACAGCAGGATAAAGAGGAAGAAGAGGCTTATCAGGAAGCGGAAGAAGCTGAGGCTGAGAAAGCTACAGAGATGTCTTTGTCCCAGAGTGTTGCAGAGATCATGAAGGAGAAGGCTGCCGGAAATGAGGAAAGTGAGGAGAAGCCTGCAGGGGTTCCGCTCAATGAGGAAGGCAAGCCTGATTTTTCCGCAACGATCCGTATGCCGGAGCTGAAGATCCCGAAGTCCATGATCAATGTGGACCCGGAGAATGCAAGCAGTTCCGCGGAGATCCCGGATGCGTCCGGAATTTTCGGAAATATCGAGGATATTGCGGCATCTGTAGGTGACAGGTCCGGGAAGGATAAAGATAAGGACTTCAACCTGGAGGATACTATTCTGGCAGCAGCTACACAGCAGGGAATCGATATCCCGGAGGAAGAGAAATCTCCGGATGTCCAGCAGTCCGACGTAACGGAAGAGCCGGCAGGTATTGAGGATCTGGATATTGCGGCTGATGAATTTGTTCCGGAGGAGCCGGATGCGGCAGACATCGAGGATATCATGGCGCAGATCTCCGCTCAGCAGGAGGAAGAGGTAACGGAGACTTCCGATACCAGACTTCCGGATATCGTATTTGATGAAGATGAGGAGCCGGTTACTGAGGAGGATCTTCAGGCTGCAGAAGCAGAGTTTCTGAATGGTCCGTCAGGAGTACAGAAGCCGGTGGAAGAAGAGGATGTGCTTCCGGAGATTCCTTCACTGGAATCTGAGGAGCAGGTGCAGAAGGCGGCAGCAGAGCCTTCAGCGAAGCTTCATCATGAGGAACCGGTGGCTGCAGTGGAAGAGGAAAATCTTCTTGATGAGGAAGAAGAATACAGTGATGACGCCTTTGAATTCCAGGAAGAGGATGACGATGACTTTATCAGCAGTCTCATCGGTGATGATTCTGATGAAGCCATGGAAGAGGACGATGAGGAAGAGGAGCTCAGCGAGGAAGAGCAGCTTGAGAAATTTATCGCTACGATCCATCCGGAAAAGGATCCTACAAAGATTGTTTCCAGAAAGAAAGAGCTCACAGATGAAGAGAAACAGCTTTTCACCTATTTTGTTACAGTTCCCGGAATGAAGGAACAGTTGCTTGATGTACTCTGTGATGTGCAGATGGGCGCAGCAGATAAGACCTCCCAGACCGGAAATGTGATCGTTATGGGCGGCAGAGAAACAGGTAAGACGAGACTGATCTCAAGTCTGATCCCGGCAATCTGTAAAGAGCTGAATATCGAGGCTTCCAAGGTTGCCTATATATTTGCGGATGATCTCAACGGAAAGGATATTCCGGAGATCGTATCCAAGCTTGCCGGCGGTTTCCTTGTTATCGAGGATGCAAACCAGCTTTCCCAGGAAACAGCAGATGAGCTTGAGGAAGCTATGACCGGAAACACAAAGGGAATGATCGTGATCCTGGAGGATGAAAAGATCGGTATGCGTAAGCTGATCGCAAGATATCCGAAGCTTGCGAAGAAGTTTACATCCATGATCAACATTCCTGTATTTACAAACGATGAACTTGTTAATTTCGCCAAGGTCTATACCATGGAGAATGGATTCCGTATCGACCAGATGGGCATGCTTGCTCTGTATAATCTGATCGGGATCAACCAGAAGGAGGATCAGCCGATGTGTATCGGTACTGTGAAGACCATGCTGGATAAGGCTATGGAGAGAGCTCAGAGCGGATTGTTCAAGCGTTCCAAGAAGCGTGTGGACCGTGATGGTTACACGGTACTTTTTGAAAAGGATTTCAGCTGAAAATAAGAAAAAGCAGAGGTAAAAAATATGGCCAGACCTTATCTTGGTAACCCGAAATATACCATTGAAGTCCTTCAAAAGTATCATTTTGTTTTCCAGAAAAGGTTTGGTCAGAATTTTCTGATCGACGAGCATGTTCTGGAAAAGATCATTGAGTCTTCGGGTATCACGAAGGATGATTTTATACTGGAGATCGGTCCGGGTATCGGAACTATGACCCAGTATCTTGCGGAGGCTGCCAGAGAGGTGGCTGCTGTGGAGATCGACAGTTCGCTGATCCCGATCCTTAAGGATACGTTGAAGGACTGGGATAATGTTTCCGTGATCAATAACGATATCCTGAAAACGGATATCAAAAAGATCGCAGATGAGAAAAACGGCGGTAAGCCTGTGAAGGTGGTTGCGAATCTGCCGTATTACATTACGACTCCGATCATCATGGGGCTTTTTGAGAAGAATGTTCCTGTGGATTCGATCACTGTCATGGTGCAGAAGGAGGTTGCAGACCGTATGCAGGTTGGTCCCGGTACCAAGGATTACGGTGCGCTTTCCCTGGCTGTGCAGTATTATGCGAAGCCGGAGATCGTTGCGAATGTACCGCCGAACTGTTTTATGCCGCGGCCGAAGGTTGGAAGTGCGGTGATCAAGCTGACGCGTTATGAGAAGCCGCCGGTGGATGTGAAGGATGAGGGGCTTATGTTCCGTCTGATCCGTGCATCTTTTAACCAGAGGAGAAAGACACTTGTGAACGGGATCAGAAATTCCGGAGATTTTTCCCTGAGTAAGGAGGAGATCGAGGATGTGTTCAACAGGTGTGATCTTCCGCTGAATATCAGGGGTGAGGCGCTGACACTGGAGCAGTTTGCGATGCTTGCCAACTGTATTTATGATGAGAAAAATTAATATATGATAAATGCAAAAAGAGCCCGGGCAGCTGTTCCGGGTTCTTTTTGCGTTTCCGGACGGGAATGTTGGAGAGGTTTCCTGTCCGGACCTATATATTTGTCATAGAAAGGAGGTTATGTCTGAGGTGTCAGACATAAGTAAGTAATGAAAAATTTACATTTTTTATTTTACTGATGAGATGTTAGGAAAGTTTGTTTAAAATATGAAAATATTGTGAATATATTTTTGATGATATACATAAAGTCTGAATGGTGTGGGTGGGAATGGGGAAAATTGAGGTTTACAGAGGGGTGGGGGTGTGTGGTATACTGAGGGGCGTCGAAAAGGTAATGATGAGGTAATAAAAAGGCAGTAAAAGATAGTTAAAAATAGTAAAAGGCAATTTTTAATAAGGGCTGGTGCCCGTATGGAGGTTGAATATTATGAGAAGATTGAACAAGGTTACAGCTTTGGTTATTGCGGGTGTTATTTCATGTACATCTCCGATGATGGTTATGGCGTCTGATTCCGGTTCTGTTATGAGTCAGGCGGAGGAGATCCTGAAGGATAATGAGGTTGGGTCTCTTGCTTCTGATCCGGATAAGGTTGGGGATATCATTGTTTATGTGAAGGGGCTTTTTGATTCTAACCAGATCACGGATGATGAGATTTCTCAGGGGATCGATGAGGCTGCGGATCATTTTGGGGTGAGTCTTAATGAGGATGATAAGAGTTCGCTGGTTAATATTATCAGTAAGTTCCGTGGGATCGAGATGAGTGATGATCAGATCAAGGGGTATGTGAGTGATGCTTATAGTACTTTGAAGGATATGGGTGTTACGAAGTCTGATGTGAAGAATATTTTTGAGAAGGCGGTTGAGTTTATTAAGGGGATGCTTTCACGGCGGTGATGGTTTGTGATGGCTGGTGTTTTTGATGATGTTTTAGATGGTGTTTGAGTTAGAGGGTGAGGGTTGTGGCTCTTTTGTTGGGGTTGTTGTTGGTTTGTTTGGTTGAGATGTACAATATGTACAATGTTTAGGGTTTTGGTTTTGTTTGTGAATGTGGTGTTTTTATAAATTGGGGGAGGGTGTTTTGGGAAAAATTGTGCAAATGCGCTAATTGTTTACGAGATGTTCATTGTTTGTTCATATTTGTCTGGTAGTATAGGGATAGTTCGAAAGAACGTTACGAAAGACGCTGTAATGGTGTGTATCTGTATCATTACACATACAATTTTTTTCATAATAATCGCCCCGGTAAGCCACTACCGGGGCACTCCTCGTTTTTGGGCCTTTTTGGGGCTCTTTTTTTTATGGGTGGGGAGGGACGGACGGACTGCCGGAGGGGCGGCTGCATGGTCGTGCCTGGTGCGGTCGTTTCGCCGGGTCATACTAAGCGTCTGAGTATTCTGCCGTGCAGGGCGCCCCATAACTCGCCATGTACGCTGATGCGTACCTGGCTCAGACAGATGGGGCTTACTCTGCGGCTTGTGGCCGCAGAGTACCTTCCCGTCAGAAGCCCCAGGCGCCAAGTATGACCAGCGGCTTACTCCGACGCACCGGGTCCCGACCATGCAGCCGCCCCTCCGGCAGTCCGTCCTGTGCGTTGGAGAGAAATAAAGAAAGCATCAAGGTTGTGATAAATGGGCTGATCTGAGTCCGTCCTGTGCGTTAGAGAGAAATAAAGAAAGCATCAAGGGTGTGATAAATGGGCTGATTTGAGTCTGTCCTGTGCGTTGGAGAGAAATAAAGGGGGTAAGAAATTTCCAGTGCAAAAAATATAGCGCGGGTGGGGTGTGCATGCTATAATGATTAGGATTATAGTGCTGTCGTCTGGTTTGGGGCGGCGGTGGTTGGGTTTTTGTTTGAATGGGAGGTCTGGATATGGCGGAGTCTATGAAGGATTTTGAGAGGGAGCTGGAGGCTTCTTTTAAGAGGATCGATGAGGGGGATATTATCTCAGGGACTGTTGTGAGTGTGGATGAGTCGGGGGTTGTTCTTGACCTTAAGTTTTATGCTGAGGGTTTTATTCCGGTGGAGGAGTTTTCCCGGGTGCCGGGGTTTAATATTAAAGAGGCTGTTCAGCCGGGGGATGAGGTTCAGGCGATGGTTCTTCGCAGGGATGATGGTCAGGGGAATATTCTTCTTTCCAGAGCAGATGCTGCGGATGTGCTTGCCTGGGACAGGCTGAAGGAGCTTCAGGATTCGGGTGAGGTACTGGATGTTGTTGTGAAGGGAATCGTTAACGGGGGTGCCATTGCTTATGTTGAGGGTGTCCGTGGTTTTATTCCGGCATCCAGGCTTGCTTTGGAGTTTGTTGAGGATACTGAGGCGTTTCTGAATAAGCCGATCCAGGTGCGGGTGATCGAGGCTGATAAGGCGAAGAAGAGGCTGGTGCTTTCGGCTAGGGAGATTCTTTGTGAGAGGGCTGAGGTGGAGAAACGGAATAAGATTTCCAATATCCAGGTTGGCTTTGTGACGGAGGGTACGGTTGAGAGTTTGCAGCCGTATGGTGCTTTTGTGGAGCTTGGGAATGGGGTTTCCGGGCTGGTGCATATTTCTCAGATCTGTGAGAAGAGGATCCGGAAGCCTTCTGAGGTTTTGAGTGTTGGGGATAAGGTTAAGGTGAAGGTTATCGCGATCAAGGATGGTAAGCTGAGCCTGAGTATTAAAGAGGCATCGGATCTGATGGCTAAGGAGGTTGAGGAGGAGTCTTTTGAGCTTCCGGAGTCGGGGGAGGAGGCTACTACTTCCCTGGGTGCTTTGTTTGCAAATATTAAATTATGATTATTTTGGATGAAAAAGGATGGATGTGTATGAAAAAACCGGAGAGAATATTTGTAATCGGACATAAGAATCCGGATACGGATTCCATCTGTTCGGCTATTGCTTATGCGGATATTAAGAACAGAACTACGCAGAATAAAAAATATATCCCGAAGAGAGCGGGGCAGATCAATGAGGAGACCAGGTATGTGCTGAACCGTTTTGGCGTACAGCCGCCGGCTTATCTGGGGAATATCGGTACGCAGGTCAAGGATATGGATATCCGGACCAGTCCGCAGGCGGATAAGAATATGTCGCTGAAGAATACCTGGGATCTGATGCAGGAGAACGGGATCGTTTCTCTTCCGATCCGGGATAAGGATGGGTGTCTGGAGGGGCTTGTGACGATTGGTGATATCGCAAAGACCTATATGGATACTACAGACAGTTATCTTCTTTCCAATGCGAGGACGCAGTATCAGAGAATTGCCGAGACTGTTGGCGGTGAAGTGGTGGAAGGTAACGGACACGGATATTTTGTGAAGGGGCGTGTGCTTGTCGGTACTGCCAACCCGAAGATGCTGGAGGGCTACGTTGAGGAGGATGATATGATCATCATGGGTGACCGTGAGGAGGATCATCTTCAGGCGATCAGCCAGAATGTCAGCTGTATCATCGTGGGGCTGAATATCGTGGTTTCCGAGAAGGTTATAAAGCTTGCTCATGAGAAGAATATCGTGATCATCCGGTCTCCGTATGATACGTTTAATATTGCGCGTCTGATCAATCAGAGTATCCCGGTTAGCTTTGTTATGAAGCGGGATAACATGGTTACGTTTAATACCGAGGATTTTACGGATGATATCCAGGATGTTATGATCAAAAACCGTCACAGGGCGTTTCCGGTGATCAATCCTCATGGTAAGTGTATCGGTACGATCTCCAGACGTAATTTTCTGGATATGCATAAAAAGAAAGTGGTTCTTGTGGATCATAATGAGGTGGATCAGGCTGTTGATAATATCGAGAAGGCGGAGATCCTTGAGATCATCGATCATCATAAGCTGGGTACCTTGCAGACTATGACGCCGGTTGCTTTTCGTAATGAGCCGGTGGGATGTACGGGTACGATCCTTTATGAGATCTACGGAGAGCAGAGACTGGAGATCCCGGAAAAGATTGCGGGGCTTCTCTGTGCGGCTATTATTTCGGATACATTGATGTTCCGTTCACCGACCTGTACGCAGACGGATAAGATCGCTGCCAGTGCGCTTGCGCTGATCGCAGGGATCAAGATCGAGGAGTTTGCCCGAGAGATGTTTTCTGCGGGAAGTAATCTGAAGGATAAGTCTCCGGAGGAGATTTTTTATCAGGATTACAAGAAGTTTATCGGTGAGGGTAATGTTTCCTTTGGTGTGGGTCAGATCAGTTCCATGGACAGCGAGGAGCTTAAGGAGATCAAGGAGAAGCTGATGCCGTTTATGGTGAGTGAGTGTGGCCGTCATGATATCACGAGAGTTTATTTTATGCTGACGAATATCCTGGAGGAGTCTACAGAGCTTCTGTTTTACGGGGAGGGCAGCCAGCAGATGGCGGAGATCGCTTTTGAGCGGAAACCGGATGGAGATACCTTCAGTCTGCCGGGTGTGGTTTCCAGAAAGAAGCAGCTGATCCCGGCTATGATGGAGGCTGCTCAGCTGATGAACAGCGATTATGCATAAGAGGTGACGGAAAATGGCGAAACAGTTATGGAAGCCGGGGAACATGATCTATCCGCTGCCGGCTGTAATGGTGAGTGTTACCGATGGTGAGGGGAATGATAATATCATAACGGTTGCGTGGACGGGTACGGTGTGTACCAATCCGGCGATGGCTTATATTTCTGTCCGACCTTCCCGTTATTCCTATGATATGATCCGGAAAACGGGTGAATTTGTGATCAATCTGACAACGGAGAAGCTGGCGTATGCAACGGATTTCTGCGGGGTCCGTTCGGGACGTGATGTGGACAAGTTCCGGAAGCTGAACCTTACGAAAGAGAAAGCGCAGTTTGTTTCTGCACCGATGATCGGGGAGGCTCCGGTTTCAATCGAGTGCAGGGTGCGTGAGGTGAAGGAGCTGGGGTCTCATGACATGTTTCTTGCGGATGTGCTTGCGGTCCATGCGGATGAAGCTTATATGGATAAAAACAACAGGTTTTGTCTTAATGATGCGGGTCTTCTGGTTTATTCCCATGGGGAGTATCTGGCGGGTGGCCGGAAGGTGGGAACCTTCGGCTACAGCGTAAAGAAGAAGCAGCAGAAGAAGCAGATGCAGAAGAAGTTGGATAAGAAATCAGACAGGGAATCAGAGATGGCAGGGATGGCGGGGAAGTTGAAGACGTCAGGAAAGCCAGGGATGTCAGGAAAGCCAGGGATGTCAGGGAAATTAAAGACGTCGGGGAAGGCAGGGAGAGAGAAACGGTAGGTTCTGCGGAGCCGTAACGTTTGTTGAGGTTTGGCAGCTGTTATGCTAAAATGAAAGGATACAGTATGAATAATATTACACTGATAGGAATGCCTGGTGCGGGGAAGAGCAGCATCGGTGTCGTACTTGCGAAGGTACTTGGTTACCAGTTTATTGACTCAGATCTTCTGATCCAGAAGGCGGAGAAGAGGACTTTGAGTAAGATTATTGCAGATGAGGGTACGGAGGGCTTCAAGGCAATCGAGAATCGTGTGAATGCTTCGATCCAGGTGGAGAATACGGTGATCGCTACCGGTGGAAGTGTGGTTTACTGCGATGAGGCTATGCAGCATCTGAAGTCTGAGGGTGTTGTGGTGTATCTTAAGATCTCGCTGGAGCTTCTTTCCAGGCGTCTTGGTAATCTTAAGGGGCGGGGTGTTGTGCTCAAGGAGGGGCAGACGCTGGCGAGTCTTTATGATGAGCGTGTTCCTTTGTATGAGAAATATGCGGACATTGTGGTGGATGAAGAGGATAAGGATCTGGAGGGGAGTCTCCAGGTTGTGCTTGAGGCACTGAAGAACAGGGGAGATAAGGCGTAACTGTTGGCTTGTGGAAACGGTTTGCTGGAGTGTTTCGGGTCATGGGTTGTGACAGGTTTTCGTCATAAATTGTTTACAAATCTGAAATATGTGTTATAATATACAACTGACCTAAAAAACGGTATTGCGGAACGTTTGTTCCTGCAGTAAATTCAGAGAAAGTTTCTGCTCATAGAGGAGTAAATAATAGAGGTGTGTTATGGAACAGTATGTGATTAAAGGCGGCAATCCTCTGGTTGGAGAAGTGGATATTGCGGGTGCGAAGAATGCGGCGCTTGCGATATTGTCAGCAGCCATTATGACTGATGAAACTATATTGATCGAGAATCTGCCAGATGTAAGGGACATCAATGTTCTGCTTGAGGCGATCTCCGAGATCGGGGCTCAGGTTGAGCGTATTGATAAGTCTACTGTAAAGATCAACGGTTCTACTATCGGCAATCTCAGCGTGGATTATGAGTTTATCAAGAAGATCCGTGCTTCTTATTATCTTCTGGGTGCTTTGCTTGGTAAGTATAAGCATGCGGAGGTTCCGCTTCCGGGTGGATGTAATATCGGCAGCAGGCCGATCGACCAGCATCTGAAGGGTTTCCGTGCTCTTGGTGCGGATGTTGATATCTGTCATGGGGCTATTGTTGCCAAGGCGGAGAATCTGCATGGCAGCCATATTTTCCTGGATGTGGTTTCTGTTGGTGCTACTATTAATATTATGATGGCTGCTTCTATGGCGACTGGTCGTACGATCATTGAGAATGCTGCGAGGGAGCCGCATGTTGTTGATGTGGCGAATTTCCTGAACAGTATGGGGGCGAATATCAAGGGTGCCGGTACGGATGTGATCCGTATTCGTGGTGTTGAGACGCTTCATCGTACGGAGTATTCGATCATTCCGGACCAGATTGAGGCTGGTACGTTTATGTTTGCTGCTGCGGCTACTCGTGGTGATGTTACTGTTCGTAATGTTATTCCTAAGCATCTTGAGGCTACTACGGCTAAGCTTGAGGAGATCGGGTGTGAGGTTGAGGAGTTTGATGATGCGGTTCGTGTCCGTGCGCCGCATGTGCTTCATCGTACGCATGTGAAGACGTTGCCTTATCCTGGTTATCCTACGGATATGCAGCCGCAGATTGCGGTTACTTTGGCTTTGGCTGAGGGGACGAGTATTGTTACTGAGAGTATTTTTGAGAACCGTTTTAAGTATGCGGATGAGCTTTCCCGGATGGGTGCCAATATTAAGGTGGAGGGGAACTCTGCTATTATTGATGGTGTGAAGAAGCTTACGGGTGCGCGTGTGAGTGCGCCGGATCTTCGTGCGGGGGCTGCGCTTGTTATTGCGGGGCTGGCTGCTGAGGGTGTTACGGTTGTTGATGATATTGTTTATATCCAGCGTGGGTATGAGAATTTTGAGGAGAAGCTCAGGAGTCTTGGGGCTGAGATTGAGAGGGTTTCCAGTGAGAAGGAGATTCAGAAGTTTCGGTTGCGCGTTGGGTGATGGTTGGTGACAACTGGTAACGATTGATGATAATTGGATATTTGAGTTTTGGGAGAGTTCCTGGGTGTTTGGGCCTGGGGGCTCTTTTTTTGTGTGGGTGGGAGGGATGAATGGAGGGAGGGACGAACGGACAGACTGCCAGCGGGGCGGCTGCATGGTCGTGCCTGGTGCGGTCGTTTCGCCGGGTCATACTAAGCGTCTGAGTATTCTGCCGTGCAGGGCGCCCCATAACTCGCCATGTACGCTGATGCGTACCTGGCTCAGACAGATGGGGCTTACTCTGCGGCTTGTGGCCGCAGAGTACCTTCCCGTCAGAAGCCCCAGGCGCCAAGTATGACCAGCGGCTTACTCCGACGCACCGGGTCCCGACCATGCAGCCGCCCCGCTGGCAGTCTGTCCGTTCTGTTTTTGGGGGTGTGAGGGGTGGTGGTTTGCCGGAAGGGGATGAGCCATCAGCGCTGCGCTGGATGGCTGCAAAGGCTGAGTTTCCTTGTGGTTTGCCGGGAGGTGGTGTGGCATCGGCGCTGCGCTGGATGTGTTGTGGGGTGAGTTGACATCGGCGCTGTGGTGGATGCTGTGGGATGTGGTATTGGTGGTGTGGGGATGGCGGTTTTTGTCGAAGGGTTTTTGTTGACTTTTGCTGGTGGGATGGTTATACTGAAGGTACATATCTGGGAACATTCTGGGCCGTTCGGCTATCTGATCCCCATATGGTTGGTTGTATAAATATGGCGGGGAGGAGCCGGTTGGTTGTGTGAGGCTTTTTCTTTTGCCATCATAGTGAAAGGAGGAGTCTTATGCAGAGGAAGCGGCTTGAGGATATGAATCTTCTGGATGATTTTTTGTTTAATGCGGTGATGACGTTTCCTGGTATTGGTGAGAGGTTATTAACAGTTAAATATAAATTATAAAATCATATAAGTACATGTTGAGTTTTATAAGATATTAGAGTGGAATATTATGGAAAGGAGCTGATGCTTTGAGTAAATATTATTCTATACATGAATTTTCAAAAATTATAGGCGTATCCGCCCAGACATTACGAAATTGGGATGCCAATGGAAAACTTCATCCGCATCATACTACAGTAAGCGGCTATAGATATTATTCTGACGAGCAACTCAACCAGGTAATAAATGTAAAGCCTAAAAATCGCATTACAATTGGATATTGTCGCGTTTCCAGCCATAAACAGAAAGATGATCTGGAACGACAGATTGATAATACTGAAAAATCCGAACAGCAGGAACTTGTTGAAGATCTGGTCCAGATGATCACAGTATTCAGTTGCAAATTACAAGGAAAACGAGCAAATAAAGCTAAGAAACTTATCCGGGAACTGATACAGGAGGAAGTAGATGGTAAAAGCCATAAAAGCAATGTTGATACCAAACAATGTACAGAAAACTAAGATGTTTCAGTACGCAGGTGCTTCAAGATTTGCTTATAACTGGGCTTTGGCAAGGGAAAAAGAAAACTATGAAAAAGGCGGAAAATTCATTTCAGATGCAGAACTCAGAAAAGAA